>Ga0080064_1000121_pt1 | contig 233074 bp, 237 predicted proteins | sample Subgrocontami54m_FD_69260 | JGI IMG/M metagenome (GOLD analysis project Ga0080064, IMG submission 69260) | Subsurface groundwater microbial communities from S. Glens Falls, New York, USA - GMW46 contaminated, 5.4 m (SPADES assembly) (version 2) ...
TTAGACCGCCTTCAAGATGCAACTTGAGCCACCGCTCACGCTCGGAGGCAATCAATACCTGTGTATTGTGTATCATATCGTTCATTGTCGCAGAGTGTCCGATATGATCGTACAGAATACCCGGATGGGTTGACTTTTTTTAAAAAATGCGTATAATCAGCGCTAGCATTCTACAACTAAATAAGGAATAAAATGAAAAACTACGGCGATTTGCTCGTAACGTTCGCGATGTTGATATTCGGAGCATATGCCCTTTTCCTTGGGCTTATGCCCGATATTCCGGTCATTTCATTCCTCTTCGTGATGCAAGTTGTCGGGATGGTGGCCTTCTTCGTCATAGTCGTTCGTCAGGGATTTCCTAAAACGACGACTGTGGCGAAATGGCTTCTCCTCGCGCTTGCAATCACGACGACCGCGAATGACCTGACTTACTTCTACGCATTCCGGCTCACGTCGGTTGCGAACGCATCCGTCGCGCATCAGCTTGTGTCGATTTTCTTGCTTTTTCTTGCGCCGCTTTTTCTCAACGAGCGGACTAAGAAAAGCGAATGGATATCGCTTGCAATAGCGCTTCTCGGCATCATTATTCTTTTCGGGCCGGGAATCAGCGTTTCAAAAAGCGACACACTCGGGATTGCGCTCGGAGTACTTTCTGCGCTTTTCTATGCGCTCTTCGTACTCATCTACCGCTACATGCCGTCGCAAGGATACACCGTCAGCTTTATGAACTTCTGGCGGTACACCTTGAGCACGGCGATGCTTCTTCCACTTATCCCATATTTTGGAGGATTCGGCGTCATCCGCGAAAATCTCTGGGGCCTGCTCGCCTTCGGAATACTCTTTGCGGTAATCGCTTCTGGCATCCACAATCTGGGAATTTCGCGGACGCGTCCTCTCCACGTTTCCATTATCGGAAAGAGCGAGCCTGTGATTGCAACGATTTACGCGTTTTTCTTTCTGCAACAAACCCCCACGCTCTACGCGCTCATCGGCGGGACGCTCATCATCGGAGCAAGCGTGTGGCTGGCATTCCAGAAACAGAACTGAAGTTAAATTTGAAACTGAAAGGAGAATATCTTGATCAAAGGAATCGCACTTGATATGGAAGGAACGGTAGTTAACACGGAGCCTGCTCACCACTGGGGATGGATTCGGGCAGCGGCAGAAATCGGCGTGAAGCTGGAAAATCCTGAAGAAGCAATAGAAAAGATTCCCAACTTCAGCGGCGGACCGGACAGACCAATAATCGAGCAGATCTATGCTCTTTTGCCCGAAAGCCCTAAGCCGTCGGATGAACAAATCTCTTCGTTCCTCAAACGGAAGTGGGTTCATTACGACCAGCTCGTGGAGGAAATCGATCTTCGCCCGCGGCCCGGATTTTTCGAGGTCTACGGCAAGCTTCGCGGTGCCCGACTGCCAATCACCATCGGCACGGCAGTTGAACTCGGAAAGAGTATGTCGCTATTCAGGCGCTCCGGCTTGGACAAATTTTTCACGCTTTACGATATCGTGCTCCTCACGGATGTGAAAAACCCGAAGCCGGCGCCGGACTGCTTTTTGGAAACCGCGCGCAGGATGGGAATCGATCCGAAGGAGCAGCTGGTGTTTGAAGACTCACCACGGGGCGTAAAATCGGGCGTCGCGGCCGGCTCTCCAGTCATCGGAGTGCCAGTCTACGACACCGAGACAACAAAAAAACGTCTCCTCGATGCAGGCGCCTGCCAAATCTTCACCGACTGGCGCCAAATCAACGTCGACAAGTTGCTTGCGTCATTCTGAGCAAGCGACAACAATTAAAAGGCTACATTCCCCGTCAGGAGAATGTGGCCGATTTTTTTATAATCCGATTCGGAGCGATAGAATCGTTGGTGGGTATTATTTTATTTTTTATACTAATTCCAACAAACCCTCCAAAGAACCAATAACATGATCTGCTGACGAGAAATCATTGTCTCTTGTATAAACGTTCGGGACGGCAATACATTGCAGACCAGCCGCTTTCCCGGCCGCAATTCCAATGGCAGTATCTTCAACAACAACGCACTCGCTCGGAGCTATGCCAAGTTTCTGGATCGCAAGAATATAAACCTCTGGGTCCGGCTTTCTGCGCTTTACATCTTCGCCAGTCACCACAACATCAAAAACGTCAATGAATCCGAATGTATTAAAGAATCTGTCGATTGTTGAATGTCGATTGGTAGTTGCAATAGCCAATTTTTTACCTCGAGTTTTGAGCGAAGAAAGCACTTTTCCTACTCCGGGCGTGAGTGTAACGATGTCTTCCCACATTGCATCGTAGTTCCTCCTTAATTCTTCTATTGCGGAATGATGGATATCGGGATCAATAATGCTCCGAGTCTTCAAAAAATGGGGGACGTAGTCAACGGAAGACTTTCCGATAACATACGCTCTTTCTTCATCAGTGAGCGGCATTCCTCTATCCTCGAATGTTTTCACTCCTGCCTTGATATTCACGAGTTCCGAATCCACGAGTACTCCGTCAAAATCAAAAAGTATTGCTTTGATCATTATTTTTCAAATATTCCTCAACCTCTTTCCATTTTTCCATTGTATCAATCCCTTTTGAATAATCGTCGCATTCATATCCATAAAATTCTTCTCCGGCCTTAAGAAATTCTAGTAGCAGGTCTTTCTTGTTATACGGCCCTGAAGAAGGAAAATATTTCAGGATGCGCTTGCTGAATATGGCCGACCCGCGAAGACGATATATGGGAGTTGAAGGAGCTACGCTACCTTTCGGATAAACCGCAACCAGCTTTTTCTCTTCATCGAGTCCCACAAAATCGGCTTCTGGTTTATAGGGAACCTTGCCTACGCGCTCTGCCCCGACGGCATTTGGATGCTCAAAAAAATAATCAGAAAGTCGCGAATAATTCACCTCGCTATACATATCTCCCCAGGTAAAAAAGAACTCGTCATTGAGCTTTTCTTCAAACGCTTTAATTCCTCCCATATCTCCCAAAGGTTCTTTTTCAATATGATAAAAAATCTTTGTTCCAAATTTGGAACCGTCTTCAAAATATTCGATTACTTTGTCCGGCATATACTGGAGCGTTAAAAAAAATTCACTAACACCGTATTTTTTGAAATGCTCGACACAATGTTCAAGTAACGGCTTTCCGCATAGCGGGATCATAACTTTCGGAATAGAGTCGGTGAAAGGCTTTAATCGCTCTCCCTTCCCGCCTGCCGTGATAATGGCTTGCGTAATCATTATTTTAACCGGACCGCTTTGCCGGATTTTGACGAAGCGTATATGGCATCAATAATTTTATTTGCCTCGTAACCATCGCGCGCGTCCCCTATCATTTTTCCTTTCTTTAATAGCGCACCCATAAAGTTTTTCCACTCCTTATCCCAGCTTTCGTCCACTTCCCGGGGATACGTAAACGTCTCCGCCTCAAGATCGTTGAACGGCTCTTTGCGAACTCCCACCCGCAGGGTCTCCTCTCCGTAGCGACGGCCTAATCCTTCAACTGTTATTGCTCCTTTATCCCCAAACACTTCAAGCGAGAATATATTCCCCCAGTTGGTTGTTGAAACATGGAATGCCGCCGTCACTGTCTTCCCGCGCAAAATGGCGAATGCGTTGTCATCCACGTTCGCTTTCCAAAACTTGGTGTCAACCGCGCCGTAAGCCGTTTCATACTCGCCCCCGAACCATCGGCATAAATCGGCAATGTGAGGGCCTTGATCAAGAAGCTCGCCTCCTCCGGAAATCTTCTTGTTCATACGCCATTCTTTTTCCATGCCAGTCCTACCTCCGTGCCCGTGCCGCGATCGAATAAAAATAACTTTTCCTATCGTCCCTTCGTCAACCAGTTGCTTCGCTTTGAAAATGCCGGGGTGAAAACGATTGCTGAAACCGACTTTGATAAGCTTCTTGTATTTCTTACCCGCATCCATCATTTTTCGCGCCTCCTTGGAGTTTATGCCAAACGGCTTTTCGCAAAGTACATGCTTGCCGCTTTTCAGCGCCGCCATAACAATGGGGAAAATAAAGGCATTTGGAACCGCAATAAACACGATATCAATATCTTTTCTTTTAATCACATCTCTCCACTTAAGAGAAAATTCGCACGCGTATTTTTTAGAAAATTCCTCAGCGCGTTTTTTGTCGGTATCGGCAACCGTAACAACTCTGCTTCCCCCGACTTTCTGCGCCGCCGCGGCGCGCTTCCCCCCGATAAGCCCCGCCCCGATGATGCCTATTCTAACTTCTTTTTTTGCCATGCTTTTATATCGTATTAATCTTTTCTAAACGGGTCGACTCGTCGAATAGTGAAAGCGGAACCACCCATGATTTCTTGGATTTTCTTCGCGTCCCACTCATACCAGGCATCCCACGCGGCGCTCAAAAACTTTCCCGTCAGTCCATCCGAATCGGACGAACCGAGAAACACGCAAAGCTCCGCTGTCTTCTCCGGCGGCGTTCCTCCTTCCTGTTTTTGTTTCAGCAATTTTTGATATCGCTCTTTTCCTACTTTTTCTTCCCCCGCCGCAAGCGCCTCGTCTAGAAACTTGGTATTAACCGCGCCGGGAGCGATTGCGTTGATTTCTATTCCGAACGGCTTGAACTCCTCGGCAAGGGTCTCGGTCAGGCGCACAATAGCAACCTTGGATGAGTTGTAGGCGCTGAAATTAGGAAGCGGGCCGTCTCCTCCGCCCGAAAAGTTCACAATCTTGCCAGCTTTTTTATCTTTCATAAGTTTGCCCGCGCTCCGAATCATATAGAGAGTTCCAAACACGTTAATCTCGTACGTTTTTCTCCAATGCGCAGTATCAATTTCAAGCGTCGGACCGATCGGTCCGTAAATGCCGGCCGCATTGACGAGAATATCAATGCTCCCCAATTTTTCAGCCGTCTCTCGGACAACGCGGTCAACATCCGCTTCATTTGAAACATCGCAAACCATACCCGCCACTCCAGAAAATTCTTTTGAGAGTTCTTCAATGGTTTTTGAAGTTTCTTCAGCGTCATTGGCGACAATAAACACGCGCGCGCCTTCTTTAAGGAACGCTTCCGCCACGGCGCGCCCTATGCCGCGGCTTCCTCCAGTAATTAGCGCTGTTTTTCCTTGAAGTTTCATCCCCACACCTAATAAGCAATGTTTGTTATTCGCATGACTTGGCGAAAAGAAATTGTGAAAAATTTTAATCCTTGATTCATTATTTTATCTTATCACACCTTTGTTGCTCATGTGGGATTCATCCCCACACCTAACGAGCAATGTTTATTATTTGTTGCTCATTAGGTGTGGGGATTCATACCTTCTCCGCACGGCCTACGCCCTTGTACTTAAAGCCGGCTTCTTTGATTTCCCCCTCTTTTGACGCAAGGAAATTGGATGTGTCGAAAAAAATCGCGCCCGGCTTTGCTTTTTCGCCCAAATGTTTGAAGTCCAGATTTTTAAATTCCGGCCATGTCGTCAAAAGAACAATGGCATCGGCTCCGGAAACCGCTTCGTATGCATCGCGGAAAAATGTTGCTTCAGGAATGCCGATTTCCCCTTCTTCGGCCTGCGGGTCGTGAAGGCGCGCAATTGCTCCTTTGGCAATAAGCCCGCGAGCCACCTCAAGCGAATAAGAACGCCGAAGAGTTTTTGTGCCCGGTTTATAGGTAAGCCCGAGAAGCGCCACTGTCTTGCCCTGAAGAGATTCTAAATCTCCTTCCAATCTAGAAACAATCATGCCTTTTCTGGCCTCGTTTTTGAGATATACCGATTCAACAACGGAGGGTTGGATATGATATTTCCTCGCGAGGTTGGTGAGTATTTTTATGTCGCGGTTCAGCGTCCCTCCAGAAAAACTGACGCCTGCGTCAAGATAGGCCTTGGGGCCGATGCGCGGGTCGGATTTGAGCATCCGCGTAACATCGAGTATGTCCGCGCCAACTTTTTCCGCTATATCGGCAAGGTCGTTTGCAAAACATATTTCATCCGCCAAAAAAGCGTTCAACGCGTGCTTGCCCATTTCGGCGGACGCCGGAGTCATAGTGATAATTTCGGCGGGATTGGGAAGGGCGCTGAAAATATCTTTAATAATTTCGGCTGCTTTCGGAGAACTCGCGCCGACGATAACCCGCGCCGGGTCAAGGAAACATTTCACAGCTTCTCCGAGGCGCAAATTTTCAGGAGTATAGATATATTCAAAAGAAAGTTCCGGACGCACTGTTTTGAGCCGTTCCATAATTTCACGCGACGTTCCGACAGGTATCTGGCTTGAAACAACAAACAAAACATCATTCTGAAGATAAGGGATGGAGGTATCGACGGCTTTCATAATCAGCGAAAGGTCTACATCATCGTTATCGTCAACTGGCGTATCAAATGTCAGCCATACAACGGAGCATTCTTTGATGGAAGAATAATCCGTTGAATACGAAAGGCGGCCTTCTCCTTTATTTTTTAAAATAAGTTCTTCAAGTTGCGGCTCGGGAAGCGGAGGAATTCCACGGTTAAGCTTTTCAACGCTCGCGGCGTTTTCGCTTATTCCAATAACGATATGTCCCAATTCAGCAAGACATGCGGAATATATTTCTCCCAGATGCCAAATCCCTACAACCGCGATTTTATGAGGCGATTTCATGCTTAATAATACGCTTGAGAATAGCATGGAAATATATCTCCCGCAATGTGCGCGTTGACACTGTTGTTGACGTTGTTTGAATACCCAACAACGTCATTCTGAACAACGTGAAGAATCTCAAAGATTCCTCGCTAACGCTCGGAATGACGAAAAAAATGTTTTAGAACAGCGCCTTGATTTTGCTTGACTTTTTTGTGATTTTATGCTTAACTTAGCACCAATTGATTTGGTTCGACAAGCTCACCACGAGCGGTGTCAAACCGACTCAATAGCAATTTGAAATAGCGGTGCAGGATATTCTCCGATTAACGCATTCTCGCAACAGGAGGTCTCAAATGTTGCAAATTCTTGCGATTCACGGCCGCGGCGTTCAACAGCTTTACGAAAACGGTCCCTGGGCACTCACCGAGGACCTGGAACTCTGCGACAAGGACGGCGCTCATCTTTCGGTGCGCAAACCAGCGGATGATGACAATCCGCTCTGTATGGTCGGCGGTGGCGAGCTCAATTTGCTTGCCGGTGTCGAGGTGTACAAAAGGGAAGGCGCGAACATTGTCGTTTGCGCTTACGGCGACCGGAGCAATTACCTTAAGTCCATTGACGCGCCGAGCGAGTCAATGGTGATGAGCGATCACTTTATCGAAGCCACGCACCGTTCTGTGAGTTCCAAAATATGGACAAAGGAGATGTCTTTGCCTGGTCCATCGAATACTAACCGGGAACTGCAGAACATCTTTGAGTTCGCCGTAGCAAATAGCTATACGGAAATCGGCATTGTCACAGTCGATGTGCATATGCCGCGAACCATGGTCATGGCGCAACGGCATCTCGCGAAACCGGAATTCCGGCACCTGAACGCGCGGTTCTTCGTGAGCGAGCAAGTGCTCGTAGAAGCCAACCCGACTTTGTATGGCCCGCGCCGCGAAGCACTTCGTCACTCTAAGTCGTTCACCCGCAACTGGGAACGCGAACAACTGGGGATACTCAAAACAATAACGAACGCCTACGATGACGAGAAACCGCTCGTCGCCACCCCTTCAGCAACTTTTGGGTAGCAGATAACCGCTACCCGCGGAAAACAACGGCTGCCCCGATTTGGGACAGCCGCTTTTTTACTTAAAATGCCGCGAATAAATTATTTTATGAATTCCACCGCGGCGGCAAGGTCATCTGCGACATAGTCCGGCTTGGTTTCCGGGAAAAACTCATCGTCCTTGTTCGGCCCGCCTGTTTTCACAAAAATTGTCTTCAACCCCGCGCGCCGGCCGGTTTCCACATCGCGCAACCTGTCGCCTATAAGCCAGCTGTTCTGCATATCAATCGGAAATTCTGCTTGCGCTTCTTCAATAAGGCCTAAGCCGGGCTTACGGCATTTACATTGTCCCTCGGCATGATAGCTATGCGGACAAGTGTAAATGGAGTCCAAATGCGCGCCCGCTTCGGCAAGCTTTTTCTGTAATGTCTCGTGGATTATTTTCAAGCCTTCCTGCGTGAGAAATCCTTTTTCCATAATCGGCTGGTTTGTAAGCCCGATCACGAGAAATCCGCGCTTGTTCAGTTCGGCGATCGCTTCCGCCGCGCCCGGCAAGAGCTTAAGCTGGGACGGCTCGGTGAGAACATCAATTTGCTCGATTATAGTTCCGTCGCGGTCAATAAAAACCGCTCGATTGACTAATGACTTATGACTCATAACTTATGACTTTTTATAATATTTTTTTGAAACCGCCGAGTTGCCTGGAAACGCTTTCCAGTTTTTCGAGCAGAGAATTAAATTTATCATTTGTAATATGTCCGTTTTTTAACAAAGTATCCAAGCAAGCAACTGTTTCATTAATAGACCCGATCGAGATATTGAAAAACCTGTTTAATTCCTTATCTGTGCCGCGACCGCTGCCTTCGGCAATATTCAAAATAATTGATAGAGCAGACCTTAAAACTTGGTCTCCTATGGAATAACGGACATCCGTAGGTAATCTCCTGACTGTTTCCAAAATTTCCCTAAAAACTTCCTGAGAGTTTCTATAAACTTCCCAATCCAGAAATCTAAATAAATTTTTGCTTCCGCCAGTCATAAGTCATATGTCACTTGTCATAAGTTATTTCTGCACCGACTCCCACTTACCTTTCTGCGATTGGAATTTCGGATGCGAAACAATCAAGTGCCATACAACCGCCTGAAACGCTTCGGTATGCGGCGTTACGTTTTCCGGATTTACAACCGGCACAATGACGCACGCATCGGCAACTTCGGCGGTATGCCCCCCATCGCGGCCGACAACGCCCAAAATTTTAGCACCTACTTCTTTTGCCAATTTCAACGCCTCAATAATATTGGCGCTGACATTTTTTTCCAAATTACCGCCGCCAACAGAAAAAACAAGTACTGCGTCTTTTTCTCCAAGATTGCTGCCTAAAAGCCAATTTGAGAAAATAGTGTGAAAACCGTCGTCATTCGTCCGCGCCGTGATTTCCGATACATTATCCACCGGCGTATACGCTTCAATGCCGGTAAGCTTTCGAAAATCGTTTACAGCATGGCTTGCGTGCCCCGCGCCGCCGCCGACACCGATGATGAAAAGTCGTCCCTTTTTATCGCGAACATCTTTCAAAACACCTATCATTTTATTTATCTGTTCGCGGTCCAGCTTTTCTGCAATTTGGCGCGTTTCTTCCAGATATGAATTTATATAGTCGTGATACATGGTAGGATTTTACTTTTTTATTTTAACTTTAATAGAACTTACGCGTTTGGTTTAAAGATTGTCATTCTGAGGCCAAAAGCCGAAGAATATATTCTTTTTGTCATTCTGAACGCAGTGAAGAATCTCTAAGATTCCTCGCTGGACTCGGAATGACACCTAAAGCGTAAGTCATAATTTAGTAAAGCGTGTAGCCGACTTTTTGCCCGTCGTCGTAAAACATCTTCACCGTTTCCATCGAAAGCGTGTGATGGTCATAGTTTATTTTTTCCGCCTTCTTCAAAATTTCCGGCGAGACCGTGATTATATGAGAACCTGATTCCTCCGCCTTGTAAATATCGAGGAGCTGGCGCGGGCTGGCCCACAACAGTTCAAGCATGGGGTGCGAGGCGAGAATTGCCCCCGCTTCCCTCATTGGCGGTATCGGGTCATGGCCCGTATCGGCAATCCTGCCGGCAAAAACAGATATGATGCCCGGAACGTCTTTCGGAAACGCCTCCTTGATGTGCGCCACCTGCGCCACCGTAAGAATCGCGGTAACATTTAGTTTAATTCCTTCGTGCGCGAGCTTTTTAACAAGATCAAACGATGACTCACCCTTGGTATTCATAATCGGTATCTTCACGTACACATTGGTAGCCCAAGACGCGATAATGCGCGCCTGGCGTTCCATCTCTGAAAAATCGTCGGAAAACACCTCGAATGAAACCGGTTTATCTTTTATATTTGCCAAAATATCTTTCGCGAAGGCCACATAGTCCGTAACGCCGGCCTTGCGCATAAGCGTGGGATTTGTGGTCAGGCCTTTGATATACGGCTGGCGAGCCAGCTCCAGCATAGAGGCCTTTTCCGCGCCATCAGCGAAGATTTTGATTTTTAGATGGTGAATTTCTTTTGTCATATGTCGCGTCGCTACAATAGAACAGCGTTAAGGAAACTTCAATAAATCCCGCACTTTTCCGTATGGCATTAACCCTGTGTAAAGAATTAGTTTAATATTCATTCCCTTGGTAAGACCACGAGGTATTCAGGAAAGGTGCGGGATAAACTAAAAATCAACGAGGACTTTCGACCCTTCGAAATCGAAACGATACCGCATCTCGCGGAGTTTGAATTCCCGCATGGCCTCCCTGAATTTACGGTGATTCTGCGGAACGTAGAAGGTAAAGAATCCCCCGCCGCCCGCGCCCGAAATTTTTCCGCCCAAAGCCCCGTTCGCCAGCGCTACCTCGTAGATCTTGTCGAATTCGGGACTGGTCATCTTCGTTGAGATTTTCTTTTTGTGCTGCCAGTGCGCGTGGAATTTCTTGCCAACTTCATCCAAATCCCCTTCTTCCACGGCTTCCAATATCTCGTAGCCAAGTTCTTTGATGTAGTGCATGCTGTCCACCACCTCCTTTTTTTCCTCTGTGACCGCTTTTGCCTGTTCTGTCAAAATAGTATCGGCGCTGCGCGCGAGTCCGGTAAAGAATATGAGCATATTCTGATTCAGCTCATCGGCAACTTCCAGAGAAACATTTGCTTTGCGCACATTTACTTTGCCGTCTTTGCCTATATCCAAAACGGTCAGCCCGCCGAACGCGGCCATATATGGGTCTTGTTTCCCTATGGGACGCTTGAGTATTTCCGCCTCTATTTTAAAATCTTCTTCTGCCATTTGTTCAAGCGGCGCATGTTCGCGCTTCAAGGTGTGAAGCGCGTTGAGCAAACCAACGGCATAGCAGCTTGACGACCCGAGCCCTGTTCCCGCCGGAATATCCGCCACCGAGCTTACCTCAATATTTTTTTCAATGCCGGTGAATCGCAATACTTCCCGCGCAACCTGATGCCGCACATCATTAATGCTCTCCACAGTTTCCGCTTCTGAATACTTGATTCTAATCAAATCATCCGAAGTAGGGCGATTCACGTCCACATACATATATTTGTCTATGCCGGCCGAAAAAATAAAGCCGCCGTATTTCTCGTAATACGAAGGCAGGTCGGTTCCGCCGCCGCCCAAAGTGACCCGAAAAGGAGTTCTTGTTATAATCATAAATTAAATTGTCAACTGTCAAAAGTCAAAAGTCAAATGTTATTTGATATTCCCTTTTGCAAGTTCGTTTTTTAGGTACTCTATTTCTGCGCGAAGGCCGTCCTCAGGTGATGTCTTCGGCGTCCATCCCAGCGCCGCCGCGTCGGAAATATCGGCAACCGGTTCCACTGGCTGGAAATCGGGGTCGTTCGGCCGTTCTTTAATAATCGGCTCTATGGAAGACCCCATTACTTTTTTTATCGTGTTGAAAAGCTCTTTTATGGAAGTATTCTTGCCGCTCCCTAGCCGGAATAATTTATTGTTCACGCGGTCATCATTGATGCACAACATGTGGAAATCATTTATGTCGTCAATGTAAACAAAATCGCGCTTGTTCTTGTCGTCATCCGTAAAAAGAAGCGGCTGCTCGTTTTTCAGCATTTTGATAATAAACTTACTAATAATTGGCGGGGAGGTGCGGCGGTAATCCTGATGCGGACCGTAGACATTGAAATAACGCAGGGCGACAGTCGTAAGGCCGAAGGCGTCTTTGTACCCATCGTCAATCCACTGTCCCGCCATTTTGCTGATTGCGTAAAATCCTTTGAGCCGTTTCTCTCCTTCCTCCAAAACCGACGATTGCGCGTAGAGCATCTTGGCAACATTCGCGCGCCGTGACGCCTCAAAAATATTTGCAGTTCCTGTCACATTGATATCCATCGTTTCCATCGGGTCTGCCTGGCAATCGGAAATACAGTTCTTGGCGGCCAAATGGAATACAATATCCACGCCTTCAAAAAAGGGATAAATATCTTTTGAGCGGATATCGGCATTATGAAATTCCGCTTCTTTAGGAACCTGTTTCAATACTCCGTAAGAGAGATTGTCTATACCAATAACTTTATGGCCTTCCGCAATTAACCGATCTGCCAGATTAGATCCGATGAATCCTGCTACACCAGTGATAAGAATTTTCATTTTATTTTTTATTCAACCGTCTGTTCAAAAACTATAAAAACCAGGTCTTATTAGTCATCCTGAGTGAAGCTTGTCATTCTGAACGTAGTGAAGAATCTCTTTGTAATAATACCGAAGATTCCTCGCAAAGCTCAGAATGACTTTTATAATAACATATAAATTGACTGTCTCTAACGGGATTCATCCCGTTAGAAATAGGATGCGCATCTAAAGAGCGCATCCGTGATATCACAGATAAATTTACTTTTGTGACATTAGATAATTTATCGATTAGCATATATTTCAAACCTCAGATATTTCTAACGGGATTCATTTTTCGCTTTCTAACCAAGCTTTTAACAAAAATATAGTTTCGGTTCGTAATTTCGTCCGAGCCCAGTCTTTCTGTGCTTCAGTAAGCATTTCTCCAAGACCGTCAAGAATATGACGATTATCCATTTTTTCTAAAAGCTCTACGCATTTAATCAAAACCTCTTTGAATGACATCTTAGCACGATCTTCAACTAATTTTCTATTTATCGGCCAGTTGTTCTTTGCAAAAAAGTACACATCATAAACATCACGGCTTGTCTTGCCGATTCTCTCATACATAGCCATCAGCTTATTCGCAAACATATCATCTTTAATCATGACTGACATCGAGATACCAAGCAATGTTTTTAATTCATATTTAGAACTGAAATTTCGCCGATTAATTTCAATCTTAATATTTTGAGATTTCAAATCATATGAGACAACCGTAACAAGACTAAATCTTTTGATTCTTGAGTCAATAATCTTTCCATAACTTGTGGCTATTTTCTGGATTTTCTCAAATACTTCTTGTTCCTTACTTTCATCTAAAAGATCAAGGTCAATATCAACTGAATTGCGAGTTAAATCATAAAACATAAGAGCTGCCGTACCACCTTTGAATCCTAAGTATGGAGATAGTGATGTGTCGGAAAAAATATCCTTCAAAATTTGTAATAAGATATTTTTATGTTTCGGATAGTTTAATGTCATGCGGTTTTATTATTTTTGTAGTGTTTAAAATATTCTTCAACTTTCCTGTCCATTCTCTTATTATGGTATATCGGCAAAATCTCAAATACTTTGTCCCAGTCTAAAACATCCAAGTGATCAAAATGGTAATCCTTACTAATATATATCCGGTCCAAAAACGCCCGCTCTTTTGTCGCAGTAGATATATCATTTGCGTGTTCTATTCCAATCGTATTGCTTAAGACATAGTCTTTCATCCTTAAAAAAAATATTTTTTGCCCATCAGCTTCAACTTCCCGGGTAACGTAAGATGCAACAAAGATGTTTCCATAATACTGAAAACTTACTCCAGTACGAGTCAACACTGTTTCAAAACTGACATATGAGGGCGTGTAAATTCGAGTAGCCAGCTCAAAACGATCATAGTTTTTATCTTTCGCATAGATACCACGATGTACTCTTATCAACTTCCCATTCTTTACATAGTTGCTCAATCGCACTCGAACATTAGCCTTCCCTTCCTCACCCCACAACAAAGCAATGTCTTTGGTAGAAAAGACAGTTTTTGGAGATCTCAACAAAATCTCAATATATTGGCCTTTTGTGGGTTTATTTTTCATATATTCACTGCAAGTAAGCTTAAAACTTACTTGCAGTACAATTATATGCCATAATCCGATAAATGCAAGTTACATCCCGGTCGCCTTTTCAAACTGCTTCATCCCAATTATTACTTCAGCTCTTTATGATAATCCTCAAGCCAGGGGTTAAGCATATTGTCCCCTTCTCGGCCGACAAGATATTCGCTTAAAAGTTCTTTTGCCACCCTATCTTCATTCAGCGTGAATGCTCCATCCTTCTTTGTGGTTGCCACGATATTTGGCAACTTATGGCTGCCATATTTTTTGTAAAAGGCATTCGGCAAAAGATTGCCGATAATGTTCAAGAGCGGAACTTTCGGAAAATGCTGGGCAAGGCCGTTCCGGTAACGCTTTATCTTTATGTTTTTGAAGCCCGCCTTCTTGAGCACATGCTTGAACTTCGCTTTGTCCCAAAAATCAAGATGATACGCCCACTTCGCTTCCTGCGAGCCGAGCATATGGCGTCCCAATTCCATACGCCTTTTTCTCGTCGGCGCAAACGCGTAAGCAATCGCGCAACCATAAAAATCTGGCGTTTCTATCACGAGTGTGCCGTTTGGCTTAAGCCACCTGCGCCACCGAAAAAGCAATTTCAAGGCGTCCGTCCGCGAAAAATGTTCAAAAAGATGATGGCTTTGAATTTCGTCCACCGAATTGTCCGGATACTGCAACGTACGTATGTCGTGCTCCATATCCACCTTTGGGGTAAGCACCGAGTGCTCCGACGGAGGAAAATCTATATTCACGTATCCTTCCAAATATTTTTCACCGCACCCGAGATGCAATTTTAGTGACTTCTGTTCCATATTATTTTGCGATGGCCAAATAATTTGAATATTGGAAATCCTCAAAAAGAGGAGAATATTCGGCAATCTGTAAGGTTTTTCTGGGTAATAATTTACGGAAAGAATAACCTGATTCCTTAAAAAAATCGAATACTTCCTTCAAAGAAGAATGTGAATCCAGATAGGTTCCGCCATATTCAAATTGTATTATGGAAATTCTTTTCTCATGAATCATCGCGCGCGCTCCGCGGAGCACATCAAGCTCAAACCCCTCAACGTCAATTTTCATAAAGTCGATTTTTCCAATATGATTCTCAGCGCAATAGGCGTCCAGCGTGGTCACCGCAACCTCTTCCGGCGCAAGCTCGCTGTCTTTAAACAATGCCCTCTTCACAAAAGAGTTCATACCTGGGCTTTCTTTGTGCAGATACAATATGCGTCTTTCTTTTTTAGCGCCCAATCCCTGATTTTCACATCTTACGTTTTTTGAAAATTTGTTCGCCTCGAAAATAGCGCGCATAGCCGGGTCCGGCTCAAAAGCGAAAATATCAAGCTTGGGATTTATTTTAAGCGCTTCCCGCGTCCAATCCCCCTTGTTGGCGCCAATGTCGAACACAACATGGAAATCTGCAGCGTGCTTTTTAAAAAAATCCAGTTCCCCGTTCGTCATCATGTCCGGATTGTTGTTTCCCTTGCGGTAATCGGCGATACGCTGCGCTATCTTGGAAAGAAACGCAAAACGGGCGAGGAATACCGCGCATCTATGAAAAATGTATTGCGCGATGTTTTTCATGTTCAGGCCTCAAGACCGATGGTCTTAAAAATATTTTCCAATCGCTTCGAAATCGTATGGTCTTTCATTGTGCGCCGATAGCCCGCCTCTGCGATAGCTTCACGCTCTTCATCGTGCGCGAGATAGTATCGAACCTTTTCTACAAGATCGGGGATGTCTTTATATACCACGATCTCCTTCCCGATCTCATATTGCTTCTCTAAATCATCCGCATACAACGTTATGCCAAGCGTACGGCATGCGAGCGTTTCGAAATGTCTCCACTTAATCTGGCGAATTCGCTTTTGCCACCATTCGCGGATATTTTCAAAAAAATTCCAAAAATCGGGCTCTATTCCCAACCATCGGATAGGGGAACCCATCTCTGGACGTTTGAAAAAAAGTCTTATAAGAGGCTTAAGACCAAAATAAAAAGCGGCTGGGTTAAGGATTAAACTTATCTTGCTTCGCGCAATGATATCGGCCATCTCTTCAGTCCTCACGTCTCCTTCCTCCCACCCTTTGCCACGGACAAAGACTGGAATACCAGCGCTTCTGAGCGCCGCGACAGCATTATCCCGTTCATGATTGAAGGTTCCTACAAAACTTACGCCAATATCTTTTTTCTCCGGAGAAATTGGCTTAAAGAGATTTTCTTGGACACCTCCGAGGGCATAAATTGCCCCGCAACCCAACGCGCGATATTTCGGCAAAAGTTTAGAAAGGCCCGTAATCACCCACGAGCAATACGGCGCGAACTTTTTTGAGACGCTATCGAATCGCCAACTGTCATCGCTCATCCAACAGAGCGTTACAATACCGATGTCTGTTATCTTTTTTATCGTGGCTTTCTCAAACTCGGTCCCGCCGATGTTAAAAAGCACAAAATCCGGCTTTTCTTTCTCTATAAATAGCAGGAATTCTTCATTCATTCTCTTCTTGCCTTTCTCCATCATAACAACGTCATAGAAAAAAGGCACAATTTCATACTTTCCGCCGCCATATTCTTTCAAGGCCCGTAATGTTGCCTGATATTCATAACTCAGGTAAGTAGTAGTCGGCTTCATCTGCCAACTAGTGTGTCGATATTTTTGGAGCACGTGTACTATTTTCATAAAGTGCAATTATAAATCTTTTGAGTGAAAAATCAAATTTTGAATCGGTTTCTTATCCTTATCAACAAAAGAAAATGTTCCGCGCCGTTTAAGTTCTTTGCCGAAATCGCCGAGTTGCCTGAAATAACGTTCGCGGTTGCCAATAATCTCGTCATGAAAACGCTCTGTGGCTTGAGTTGCATGAATCCTTCCGTAATTCGCCGGTATGGGAAGACACTTGGCGAAATATCCGCGGGAATTGAAGTTGAAAAAGAAATCATGAAGCGTATCTATGGCTCGCCTACCCGGTACATGGCGAGGCGTACAATCAACGAATACTTTTTTGCTTACAACCATATTCGCATCAGGAAACGAAAGGCCTGTACGCAACCAGTATAAAAACCATTCTTTTTTCTGGAGCGCTTCTTCTTTAAGTGCCATAGAAGCCGCTGAAGATATTTTATGATATTCCTTGTTTTTTAAAATACGCCAAATTTTCCTGGGGTCAAGCCGTTTCATAAGCAATCCGTATGTGCGGATTGTCTGCGCCAGTGTGCGTTTAGGCAAAAATTGAGCATAGGCAAAATGAGGGCCCAGCATCTTCCCCTCTTCCGTCATATCAAACGGGATTCCCCATACGAGCGAAAGCGACGGGTCGGTATCCAGCGCCTCGGCGCATTTTTGGAACCATTCATTGTTCACATATCCGTCAGACGCGTACATAAAACAAATGAATTCGCCTTCGACGCGGTCGATTCCCTTCCAGGCCGCATCCCACGCGCCTTCGTCGCGCTCGGAAAAGCACTTTATATTTGGATATTCTTTTTTATATTGCTCAATAATGCTTATTGTTCCGTCTTTTGAACCACCATCCATAACCAAAAGCTCCCAGTTTTTATATGTCTGCGGAATAATGGTTTCTATCGTCTCTCTAATGAATTTTTCTGCGTTAAATACCGGACAGATTATGGAAATTTTCGGCTTCATTATTGTTAAACCGCTATTGTTTCTTCTCGAAAAAATCTTTCAGGATGTCGACGAGTTTGGAAAGCCGCTCTTCGCCAACAAACTGATTATTACCTATGTAGAAAGCATTTGTGTGAAGTATCTCCGCATTTGGAAATTCCTCCGCTTTACCGTATGACAGTAGAAACGGCTGGCGCATCAAGTTCCCACTGATGACCGGACGCGATTCTATTCCCGATTCTTTTAGTTTATTTTTCAACGCTTGCGCGCGGCCTGGTTCTTTGAAAATAAACGGCAGCGAGAAAGAAGAAACTCCTTCTTTATAAGGAAGCATAAGCGATTGCTCATATGGCGCGATTATTTCCAGAAATTTTTTGTGATTCTTATTGCGTATTGCAATGTAGCGGTCCAAATGTTTAATTTGCGAAAGTCCAAGCGCTGCATGCAATTCGGTGTTGCGGAAGTTGAATCCATCGGTTAGAAAAAGGAAATTGAAATCTATGTCGGGATATTTTTCTTTGTAGAAGGCGTGATAATGCTCTGGCAGTTCGCGCGCCAATCCGTGAGATCGCTTTAAAACCGCCAGTTTGTAAATTTCTTCGTCGTTAGTACAAATCATTCCTCCTTCAACGGTAGTCATATGATGCCCCCAATAAAAGCTGAATGAACTGCATATCCCGAGATTGCCGATTTTTTCATTTCCAACGGTCGCCCCGTGCGATTCGCAGCAATCTTCCAAAATATCAATTTTGCGGCTCCCGATAATTTTTTTGATACGAGGAATGTCAGACGGGAATCCTATAAGATGCGTAATGAATATCGCGCGCGTCTTCGGCGTTATTTTCTTTTCAATCGCGTCGTAATCAAAAGAAAAATCGTCAAGATTTACATCAACGAACACCGGCCGCAGGCCGCATTGGAAAACAGGAGAGATATTCGTCACCCATGTTACGGCAGGAACAATAATTTCGTCGCCGTCCTTCCAGCCACGCAACTCTTTCATGAGGTTTATCATGATAAGATTGGCCGAGCTGCCTGAATTCACATAAACGCTGTACTTGCAACCCTGCCATTTTGACCACGCTTCTTCAAATTCCTTCACCTTGGTAAATTGAGTAAACCGCTTCGTGGTGCGCGTAAAACCGACAAGTTCTTCGATGTCTTTTTCCTCAAGAACGTTTTCCTGCAGTTTCCAAAACATATTTTGTTAATTAATTTTGCTTCTTTATGTATTTAAACCATTCTATGGTTTTTGCCAAACCACTCTCGAATGGTGTGAATTTAAAATTCTTCATCTCCTTTTTAATTTTACGCAAATCGAGCCGCATGAACTTGAGATCGCTACCGATGTGTGCGGCGCGCGTAGTCGTACGCGGCAAAATAACTTCCGCACCACAGGCTCGACCCACTCGAAGCGCGAGCTCTTTAATCGACAAGGTATCTTCCCCGCCCACATTATATACCAGCTCGCGGCCGGAAAATGCCGCTTGCAAAATCATCGTTATCACGTCAGCTATGTATCCATATGTTTTAACAGATTGCCCTGCATCACGCAATTTTATCCGGCTTTGCGCGAGACCATGGCGAACGAACTCGCTCATGACCCTTGAGTCATCCGGCGCTGCGCCCGGTCCATATACGTGCGAGATCCGCAGAATACGTCCCTCTGCGCGGCCGATACGGACAGCATCCGCCACCAAAGCTTCTCCCAAACGCTTGGCTTCCACGTAAAGCGCAATCGGCGCAGTCGGCAAAACACCGCCCACATACGTTTCCGGAATTTTATTCATCCCTTTGGGCACTTCTCCGTAAATACTGCCGGCGCTAAAAAATACCAAAGTGCCATGCGGCCGCAAAGATCGGTTTAAGATTTCCTTTGTGGCGTTAACGTTCAAAGCAATGGTTCTATATGGATCTTGGATAAATTTAGCTGGTTCGGCGTAACCCGCCGCATGAAAAACATAATCGTACTTACCCAAAACAAACGGCTTGGTCAAATCTCGCCGGCGGTAGACAATATTCTTATCCTGCCGCAAGAGCAACCGCAAAAGTAACTTCGGCGCGCTTAAACCAACTGCGTGAATGCTGATCTTCAATCGCCGCTCGCGGTTGGCCAATGCCAGTGCCCCAATGAGATACTGACCTAAAAATCCACTGGCTCCTGTAATCAAAATTTTTTGCCGCCTAGCCCGGCCCCAATCTACCCGGCCGACAATCTGCCGGAAATCAGCCTCAATTACGTCGGTTAGTTCTCTCATTTTACTCAACTTGGGTTTTGTTTATTTTTAGCCAATTCCGCCGCCGCAGCTAAAATAACATCTTCCTGCCCGGCCACCACTTTGCGCCGGCCGAGTTCCACAAAAATATCCCGCGGGTCCACTCCAAATTTTTCCGCCGCTTTGCGCACATGAATTGAAAAACCGGAGAATACGCCTGCCAAACCGCTCACAATGCTGACCGAATCAATCTCTTGCGGCTTGGCCATCATCGGCTTCACAACTTTTTCGCTCGCGTCTAAAAGCTTATAAAGTTCCACACCTGTTTCCAAACCCATTTTTTTCATGAGAGCTATAAGCGCCTCGAGCTGGCAATTTCCAGCACCGGCTCCAAAACCCCGAACCGTGGCGTCAATTATAGAAGCGCCGGACTCCAGCGCGGTAAGAGAGTTGGAAACAGCCATGCTCAAATTATTATGGCCGTGAAAACCGACTTCGATTTCTAAGTTACTTGCTAAATATTCTATAACTTCCTCCACGCTCCCCGGCACGGCCGCTCCGGCTGAATCCATTAGGATCACGCCGCGCGCGCCGTAGCTTTCCATTTTTTTAGCTTCCACGAGTAAACGTTCCTTGCTAGCCATATGATACATCATGAGCACCCCGTACGCTTCCTTGTTCTGGCTGACTACGTATTTAATGTGCTGTTCCGTCACGTCCGCTTCGGTACAATGAATGCCCACGCAAACCAAATCCACTCCCGCCGCTAAGGCCGGTGCTAAATCATCCTTGATCGTGCCGAAACCGGGAATCAAAAAAACTCCAAGTTTGGTCTGCTTGAGTTCACGCCGCGCGGTGGCGATCATATCCCGGTCAGAATATCGGGAGAGACCAACTTGCAAGGATGAAGCGCCCAGGCCATTGCCATGACCTACGATTACCACATACATACCTGCGCCATCTACGATCCGGCAGTACTGTTCGATTTGCTCAAGAGTAATTTGATGTTTAACCGCGTGCGAGCCGTCCCGCAAGGTGGAATCAAAAAATTTTAGCTTTGTCATTGGTTCATGTTCTGCTCCGGACATATTCCTCCGCTACTTTGACCGCAGCACTGGTAATAATATCCAGATTCCCGGCATATTTAGGCAAAAAATCTCCCGCGCCTTCGACTTGCGTGGACACTATGAGGCGGCCCTGCTCGTAGATCGGACCCAACGTAACCTTGTAGCCGGGCACATATTTTTGAATTTCCTTTTCCACTGCCTTAATTTCTTCTGTTAAGCGAGGCAAATCCGGCTTAGTTAATGTTGCGTACACCGTATTATACATCCAAACTTCCGGCTCCGCAGGATTTAAAATAATAATCGCTTTGGCCCGTGGTACGCCGGCAAAAAACTCTATCGCGTCTTTGGTGATTTGGGTGTATTCGTCAATATTGGCGCGAGTGCCCGGCCCAGCCGACTTGGAAGCAATACTACCGATGACCTCAATGTATTCTGTTTCGGGGTGGACTTTCATAATCGCCCTGGCAATCGGCGCCGTGGCCTGCCCACCGCAGCTAACCATATTGACATCTTGCTCTGTCAAAGCATCTGCCAAGTTTATCGCCGGCACGCACATCTTGCCCACCCTGGAAGGGGTCAAATCGATGACGAATTTGTCTAAGCTTTTAAGAATAGGCGCATTGGCCAAATGCCCGCTCGCCGAAGTCGCGTCAAAAACTATCTCGCATATTTCCGGCTGGCGCTGAATGGCTTTAATCGAATCTGCGGAAGTCGGAACGCCCATCTCCCTGGCACGCTGTAAACCCTTTGACTCCGGATCGCGGCCACAAAAAATACTGCACTCCAAAAACTCCGACCGCTGAACTTTGAAGAGCAGGTCGGTGCCAATATTGCCGGAACCGAGGATTCCGACCTTAACTTTTTTCCCCGCGCGAGACATGCCTGTTTATGGTTTTACCTTATCGGAATCGGCTGTTTTAATCAATTGCCGGACGTAAGCGCAAATCTTTTCTGGAGTGGGCGGCACGTTGTCGAGCTGTGGCGCATAGCCTGCAGTCCGTTCCTCTAGGGCTAACACCTCCATACGCACACCGGTGCCCTGGGCAATATCAAACGCAATGGTTTTGACTACGCCGCCCTCAAAATCTCCGTCGAGCACTATCCCTCCGTACTTCGACGAACACACCGCCTTTTTAATTATGTCGGTCAGAACAAATGGCTTCAGCCAAAAAAGATGAATGACGTTGCAGGTGATGCCATCTGCCGCCAAAGTTTTTTGAGCGACGATGGCATTCAATCGAGTTGCGGAAATAGCCAGTAAAGTTATATCTGCGCGCTCATTAATGCTATCTGGCATTTCGTAATCAATCGGCCAAGCGAAGCGGTGCTCGCTCACACACACAGGATCATCGTGCGCCATAAAATAATCCCACGCTTTCTCATACTCCCCTGGAGTCATGGGTGCACACACCGCAATTCCGGGCATACGCGTCAAGAGACTATGCTGGCTCCCGCCCGTCACCGGACCCGATCCGATCATCCCGATCGCGCGGAGAAATATCGGGCAAGGCACGCCCCAAACCGCTTTGGACTTGGCGGCATAATTCACGATCATCGCCGCGTTGTACCACAGAAATCCCTGGTAGCGCACAATATATATCGGCCGGCGGCCGGCGAGCGCCAAGCCGACTGCTTCGCCCCCGTTCGACACGTCCGCAATAGATAGTTCGATCAACCCGTCTGCTTCGGTTAATTCGGGTACGGTCCCGCCCACCCAGCCTACTGCGGTCAAGCATTGGCCCAAAGCCACGCCGCCTTCGGCCAAGTGTTTTCGAGTTATTTCCCTAATTTTTTCTGCGGAGGTCATTGCGGTTTAACTTTTTCTGCGATGGCTTTGGTCCACCAACCTTTAACTTCTTCTTCGGCGGACTGTTCGATATCGTGCGCTTCCTTGGCCCATCCCAAGCGATTAAACTCATCCTTCACCATCTGGAAGCGATTCCATTCTGGCGGCCCGTCCGTACCAGCGCCAGTATGCCACAAATGACGTACTGTGTGTATGTTTAAAACGGCCGGCAATTTTTGAGAGAGTTGAGTCACGTGATGCATTACGAGCCAGGGGTCATCTGTTATCTCCACTGCCTCCATGCCGAACGCCTTAGCCACATCCACCACCCGCCAACTGCGGCGCACTTTGGTCTCGGTTAAAATCGCCAAATCATTGTCGTAGCAAACGAAGAGAATCGGCAACTTTTTTTGGGGCGCATATGCCATCGCCCCCAACACGTAATCTTCTTCCGCCGCCGCGTCTCCCAACGTCGCTAAAGTTTTTTCATTCTTGCCCAGGGCAAAACCTACCGCAATCGGAATATGATCGCCGACCAGCGTGTCGCTGCCGAACATGCCGATGTCCGGACCGTGAAACGCAGCTGAACCGCCCATGCCGCCGGCTACACCGGTTGGTTTAGATAACAGTTCGTCCACCAAAGCCATGGGTTTGCCTCCGTAGGCCAGATACAAATCGTGAGAACGGTATTGCGCAAAAATATACGGTTTGGGAAAAGAAACAGCGAGGGCGGCGGAAATTGCCTCTTGGCCGAGCGACAAATAAATAGGAATGTTAATCTGTTTGTCTTCGTAAGCTTTCTTAGCGTTCAACTCAAAAAAACGCGCCACGCACATTTTTTTGAACACCTCGAGCGAAACTTCCTTAGTAAATTTTTCGGCAAGGCCGGGAATCTGGCCAAGATTTTTAGATCGCATAATTAATTTTAAATTTTTTCGCCCGTAACTCCGTCATAATGCGCGGCGTACCATTCGTAGGCGCTTTTTATGCCTTCTTCCAGCCCGATGCGGTGCTTCCATCCCATTGAGTGAAGCCGCGACATGTCCATAACCTTGCGCATCGTGCCGTCCGGCTTTGAAACATCCCAAACTAATTTTCCTTCGTAGCCGCTGATTTTCATTATAAGTTCCGCAAGATCTTTGATGTTAATCTCCGTTCCGGAACCCAGATTGAAAAGGTCAAATTCCCCGTCATTGTTCATTAAGAACACACAGCCGTCAGCGACATCGTCCACGTGGATAAACTCGCGAAACGGCGTACCGGTTCCCCATAAGATAACTTCATCTTTTTTTTGTGTCTTTGCTTCAAAAAATTTTCTGATGAGGGCTGGCAATACGTGCGCCATCTGAAGGTCGTAATGGTCGTTCGGTCCGTAGGTATTGGAGGGCATCACGCTCACGAATTTCGTGCCATATTGCCTATTGAACGACTGGCACATTGTAACGCCCGCAATCTTCGCGACGGCATAGGCGCTGTTCGTCGGCTCCAAGGGGCCGCTTAAAAGATATTCCTCTTTCATCGGCTGGGGACAATCTTTCGGATAAATGCATGAACTTCCCAAAAACACCAGTTTCTTTACGCCGAATTTATAGCACGCGTAAATAACATTGTTCTGGATAACAAGATTTTGATAAATAAAATCTGCGGGAAGCGTGCTGTTTGCCACGATTCCTCCAACTTTCGCCGCCGCGTTAAAAACATATTCCGGTTTTTCTTTCTGGAAAAAATCGTTGACTGCGTCCGCGTCGGCCAGGTCTAGTTCCTTATGCGATTTGTATACCAGATTTGTATATCCGTTTTTTTGCAAATTCCTGACTATCGCTGAACCCACCAGGCCGTTGTGCCCCGCCACGTAAATTTTTGAGTTTTTTTCCATATAAGGTAATCCTATCACCGAAGTAATTTATTGGTCAAACAAAATGGGCGTCCTTGCGGATCGCCCAAAACTTGAAACTGGAGAATGTTGAATGTTACTTGCGCGGCAGACCGAGGCGTTTCGCCTCTTCTTCCGTCGCCTTCATGAGATTCGCGAGCTGTGCCGCCCTTTTGTAGGTCCAAGCCGCCGAGTATTCTTCTTCGGCGGTTTGCACGGAAGGGTGAATATAATCCACTTCCGGCGACATGATTCGCAATCCGGCTGCGGCGCAACGAATAACGGGAATGTGCGTGGGGTCCCATGACCCGCCGTACATGTCATCGTATTCCAGGAAATATTTCCCCGCTATTGCGTTGAAGAACCTTGGCCCGAACCACATATCCAGGTCCAACCCGGTCGCCTGCTTGAAATGCAGGTTTCCGAGAGGTTCCGAAAGCTGTTGAGCCGTCGGATAGGTGCTGTGCGAAATACGCCGAGGAATTACCAGATCCGCCTCGCCGCTGAGCACCGGTCCGAAGCACTTATCGACCCAGGGAAGCAAAGGATGTTTTTCCGGCTCAATATAGCACGAGACGCGTCCGCCAGTAATCTCAAAACCTTTGGCGATCGCCTGCCGCCGACCGGGACCCATAACTCCGCGAGCGTGCGGAACTTCGTCAATGAGTATCGCGCAGTGATCCTGAATTTCCTCCCGGAATTCCTTCGGTGACCCACCGTCAACTACGACGACTGGGATATGCAGCGCCGAAGCGTTGCGCACCATCCTGGCGGCGCATCGTGCCCGAACGCAATCAGCAACTGGGTACCAGGTGGTTGTGGTAATAACAAGACCGCTATCACTTGTCAAAATATTCTCCTTCGATGAGTAAAGTAACAGCCCAATTTATAGCATTAAACCGAAATAAAAGCAAGTTCTACTGAAACACGAAATTCCCGTTGAATGTGACATTGTCTTTTTGTGGCTCCGCGAGATATTTATCCAAATCCGGAAATTCCTGCAACTCGCCGTCATTTTTTATCGCGAATGATTTGTAGCCAAGTTCATAAAGAATTCTTACGGCACGGATCCGCCCTCTCTAACTCTCTGCCCTCATCATCTCCCGCACGCCCATTCCGATCCCTGTGACAGGCCTCCAACCGATATCTTTCTTGATTTTCCTGATATCGGCATAAAATCCTTCAGCACGACCTTTTCTCTTGATAACATCCTTGCCGTACACAACACGCACGATCTCGCGGACGCCCGTGATGTGGCCGGATCCGATATTATAGATAACATGCGGCGTCTTCTTTTCGATAAGCAACCGGAGCGCGCGCGCAACATCATCAACATAAATGAAATCATTGCCGCCATTCGGATTTTTGACATCAGGCAAAGCACCGCGTAACTTTTCATTGATAAGGTATGGAATAAGCGATGAGGCCTTCTGACCCGGACCATACACATAAAAAATCCGAGCCCAAACGAATTCCATTCCGGAAAGTTTCGCCGCTTCTTTTCCGAGCCAACATAAAGCAACCTTCGCGACGGAAAACGCGTCTGTCAACCGCGGATCGATCTCTTCGCTCATTTTTCCAGATGTCCTACCATACTCCCAACAACTTCCGGCCGCAACCACCTTCTTACACCCGACCTTGCTAAGCACGCGCACAAGCTCAATGCCCTGCAATAAATTTTTCGAGCTCATCTCAAAGCCATGGTCGGGTAAGCTCTCCCATGCGAGATGAAACGCCACCTCCGGTTTCCATACCGCAAGCTTTTTCTGCCACTTTTTTATGTCCGAAAGATCGCCACGTAAAAACGCAAGATTACGCCGCGAAGAAAAAATTGTTTTGGGATTTTTACGGGAGAGAATGAGTACTTGATGACCATGTTTCTGGAGCTCTTCCACGGTATGCTTCCCTACAAAGCCCGTCCCACCAGTTATAAAAACTCTCATTGTTCTTTTATCAAAGATTGTACCACGGAAAGAAGCTCTCCCTCTTTTATTAAAATCGCCCGACATCCGGCAGCTTCCCCTGCCTCCACATCGCTCGACGCGTCGCCAATCATAACGGCCATTGTCAGATTGATACAATGCTCGCGCGCCGCTTTAAAAAGCAGGCCTGATTGAGGCTTACGGCAAAAACATTGTTCATCATGATCGTGTGGACAATAATAAACGGCTTCAATCCGCCCACCCGCCCGCACGATTTCTTTAATCATCCTCTGATGAATGCTACGAAGCTCATCTTCGGTCATCAAGCCCCGCGCGATGCCTCGCTGGTTCGAGATGATATAAATTTGATATCCACTATCAGTCAACAATTTGATCGCATCAAGGGCGCCCGGCAGAAATTCAAATTCATCCCAGCTTTTCACATAGTCATGTTCCGGCGCCTTTTTATTAATAACACCATCGCGGTCCAAAAAAATAACTTTCTTCGGTTCAAAAAATTTTTCAACTGTCGGAATGTGTACCGCCGACGTAACAAAATAGTACGGATGGTCTATGCGATAGGCCACTAACTCACGTTCCGCGATCAGTCTTGGTAAAACCGTCATCTGGAACGAAACATTCTCATCAGGGATCATCTCAAGAACTTTTTTGGGCATAATAAACAATCCTACATCGATGGTGTTGATATTTGGGTCTTCGCTCGCGGGGCCGTAATAACTTACCAAACCGTCGCTCTCGACTCTCACATTGTTCTTCACCCCATATTCCCCTCCGCCATCGCGGTTATTATAGACTGTCATCATGCCGAATTTTCCTTTCTCGTTATAAAACGCTACCATCTTTTCAATTTCCATCGGCCAATAATTGTCGGAATACATCAGGAGAAAACGATCGTCTAATAATGCCTCGGCTTTTAAAAGACGGCGCCCTGTGTCGTCGTGCACATCCGTTATAGAATATTTGATATTCACGCCGAACTTTTTGCCGTCACTAAAATATTCGGTAACTTTTTCTGGAAGATAACCGAGCAAAAATACGACTTCCTCAATGCCGTTTTTACGCAGAAGCTCGATTAAATATTCCAAAAATGGCCGCCCATGAATAGGGACCATAGGCTTCGGAATTGTATTTGTAATGGGCCGTAAGCGAGTTCCTATCCCTCCCGCCAATATCACAGCTTGCTTTATTTTTTTTGCCATCGTAAATCGGGATCTAAGCGACGTTGTTCCAAAAGATAGTTCACTTGTTTTAGGCGGTTGCACATACGTCCGCGGAATTGCTCTTCGGTGAAATTCACTTGCTTAAAGAAATCGACAAGCTCCTTGCCTCCATTATCTAAATCCCATGCAGGTTTATAAAAATCTTTAAGCACCGTAAGAATTTTTTGAAAGCCCACCCTATAGGTGCGCGAATCAGGACCGTGCTCGCCCGTAAACGTAAGCGTGCTTCCCGGAATGGCGCGTTGCGCCGCTTCGGCAAGCATACGAACGGTGTAATTGCCGTTTGGGATGCCAACGTTAAACGATTGTCCTGTGACGAGTTCCGTGGGCGCCTTGAGTCCCGCAATGAAAGCAGCCGAGACATCGCGCACATGCACGACCGGCCGCCACGGCATCCCGTCGCTCTTAATCTCAATTTTCCCCGTTACATATGCAGAACCTACCAGATTGTTAAAAACAATGTCCGCCCGAAAATTCGGGCTCGCGCCAAAAACCGTGGACGGCCGCATACAGACCACCGTGAAATTTACATCATTCAATTTTTTAAGCTCGCACTCTGCGTCCCACTTGGTGCGCGCATAAGCCGTCACGCCATACGGTCCCGCCTCGTCCTCTGTGAGCTCGTGGTCAGTATCCGCAACCCCATACATGCTCTGCGATGAAGAATAGACAAAACGCTTCACTCCCGCCTCTTTTGCAATGCGCGCCAGATTCACCGTTGCCTTGAAATTAATCTCTTCTGTAATGCCATCTTTCAGTTCACCTAGCGGATCGTTTGAAAGCGCCGCCAAGTGCACAATGGCGTCAATTCCTTGTAAGTCTTCTTGTGCGACATCCCTGACATCTTTCGCTATCTGCGTCGCAAGCCGCTTCGCAGGCGTCAAATCACAATCACCATAGAAATCCGTGTCATATCCAACCACGTCATATCCCCGCGCCAAAAGCAGTTCGCTTAGAACCGAACCGATATATCCTTTATTGCCAGTGAGTAATATCTTCATACTATCCTTGGCTGGTTTGGCAGCGGTACGATTATCTCTCCCTTGTAGTTCCATTTCTTTTTGAGCGAATCCCTGATCTCGTCGGCAAAATTCCATGCCAAGATAAAAACGCAATCCGGATTCTCTTTCATTACCTGCTCCGGCTGCCTAATGGGAATATGTGTTCCCGCGGTAAAAAGCCCCTGTTTCAAAGGATTAAGGTCTATAATCGCAAAAATGTGACTCGCGTCTATGCCGCAAAAGTTAAGCATAGTAGAACTTCGCGCCGACGCGCCCCATCCCGCAACGCGCTTTCCCGATATTTTGGCCTTATTCAGTATCTCCATAAGAATTTTTTTGTGCGCGGTGGCCTTCTTCGCAAAATCCTGCCAGCTCGCAAAATCATTTGCGTTGGCCGCGCGTTCCTGATTGCGGAAATCTTCGAGGACTTTGTAAGGAGCAATTTTTTGCTTACCTGCGTAGACAATTATGGAACCGCCGCTGATGGGGCTTTTCATAATGTCATAAACATAAAGACCATGGACAGCAAGGAGATTCTCCAAACTTTTTAGAGTGAAAAAACAGAGGTGTTCGTGATAAATGGAATCATAGTGAAGTTCGCGGAGAATAGTGCCGGCGTAATGGGCTTCAATTGCAAGCGTGCCTTCCGGATGAAGTGCCGTGGCTAGGCCTTCCACGAAATCGTGCGTGTTCGCGACATGTGGCAGGACATTCCTTGCAAAGATGATTCGCGCAGGGCCATTTTCCGCAAGGATCGCTTTGGCCGCCTCGTTCCCGAAAAAGACCGCTTTTGTGGGAATGCCGGCCTTGTTCGCCATATCCGCGATATTCTCTGCGGGGTCAATACCCAAAACCCTAAATCCTTTTTTCATAAAGGGCACAAGGAACGTGCCATCGTTGCTCGCGATCTCAAGCACATATCCATTCGTTTCTGCTCCCGCGCGACGCAAAAGTTCGTCGCAAAACGTTATAGAAAACTCGTTTGCGGTCTTGGAGGTGCCGGTAACCCACACATATTGAGAGAATAACACTTTTGGATCTATGGTCTCATTGAGCTGAACTAGGTTGCACCGCGGGCACCAACTCAACGATAATGGATAAACATCTTCTTTTTGGCTAGGATTTTTTACAAGCGAATTCGCCGGTGGCTGTAAACCAAGGTCAAAGAAAGTCTTGATATCGCCGGCACCGCACGACCTGCACGCATGAATAGTTTCAAACATTCATTGTTTTTTATTATATTACTTTTGTTCTGCTAGGTGGTCAAAATAATCGCCGAAATACCTGGTAATAAGGTGAAGAATGGTACCATGCACGCTTTCCACCACTTCATATTCGCCCTTTTTTGTGGATATCAATATCTTTGCATCGGCCAATTTGTTCAGTTCCCCTCCGTCAAAACCTGAGAGGCCGATGACGGGAACATGCCGGACCTTCGCAACCTCCACTGCCTTCACGATATTCGGTGAATTGCCGGAGCTTGAAATGGCAATAATCACGTCGGATTCCTGAAGATAATTTTGCAGAGGACCCGCGAACACCATGTCATACCCTATATCATTTGCCCATGCCGTAAGCTCTGACTCGGTCGAGGGCAAGCGGACCGCCTGAAATCGCCTCATGGATTTGTCTAGGTGATGGCTAAAAACCGTTTTATTAAAATCACTCACCCAATGCGTCGCAATGGCAAGTGATCCGCCGTTGCCAAAAATGTAAATACGCCCGTTCCGTTCATACGCCGCATGGAGAATGTTAATCGCTTTCGCTATTTCGCCGCTCGGAACCTTCTGGATGGTACCCGCCACCTTCTCGCAGAAATTTTTTATATAGGCTTCCATTAAAGTTGGTTATTCAAAATGCGGAATGTCATCCTGGTGGTTGCTGTGCAGTACCTCGACGCCCGAGTGAACAAACCGAACCGGTATTTCAATGGAGTTTTCGAGGTTATGTTTCTTCGCGACCGTCGCCATCGCGTTTTGCACGGCTAGTTTCCGCTCGTTCGGCGCGAGGAACATGACGCAACCGCCACCGCCCGCGCCGATCACCTTTCCGCCCCATGCGCCCGCATTCATGCCAGCCATATAGAAATCGTCAATAATGGGGTTTGACACATTCGTGGCAAGTGTTTTTTTCTTCATCCATCCTTCATGGAGTAAGGATCCAAGCCCTTGGAAATCACCGGCAAGCAACCTTCCTTTAAACTCTGGTACTAAATCCGCCATTTCTTTAAGGGTGTTAAAATTTTTTTGTGCGTTCGCCGATTGCTCAGTGAGTATTGATGACGCCAAGCGCGCAATCCCCGTATAAAAAAGCTGGATATGGCCTTCAAGTGCCGATTGTTTTTTATAATCCAAATATATCGGTTCAACGTCGACTGAGTGGTCCGAATTGAACCGGAATACTTTCATCCCGCCGAATGCCGCAGCATATTGATCCTGCTTGCCGATAGGATCTTTAACAAGCTCTATCTCAAGGTGCGATGCAAGCTCAGCGACCCCCCGCTGGTCCGCGTCCTTCCCTTGCAAAAGCAAAAGGGCTTTCATAAGGGCGACCGAGAAGCTTGATGAAGACCCGAGGCCAGAATTGATCGGTACTTCCGAGAACGTGGTCACATCAATATCATGTTCAATACCGAAATGGAGTAATGCCTCCCGGATCCTGTCATTTTTTAACTCCCTCGCGTGACTTATACTCTCGGCAACGCTGTACCGCGCGGAAACCTTTCCACGCATAAGCGGCTGGCGATTCACTACTACATAGGAATATTTATTAATGGCCGTTGAAATCACACAGCCGGGCGACTGCGTATAAAATGCGGGAAGGTCCGTACCGCCCCCCACAAAACTGATGCGCACGGGCGCTCTTACTATAATCATAAAAGGAATTTAAACCAAAAATCGCATTTCGACACCGCTATCATATGATACAGGGTCACTGAACACCGTCAAGAAGTTCGGGTAATGTGCGTACACATATGGCGGACTCCCATAAACTCAGGGAATGTTTATCCATATGGCAGAAAACATCGGTTTCTTTTATTTTCTTAGCCAAATATTTCGCCACGCATATATCCGGACCGGTCAAAAGCCCGAAGCAGGCAAGTGATATTCCGTAGACGTCGCTGGCCGGCGCCAAAAAAGTTCTTCCCCATGCGGTTTTCCCGGTTATTTCTTTAACTCTCGCTCGGAGAGAAGGGAAAAGGCGGAGAAGAATATATTTTATGTATTTTTCGCGCAGCCAAAAAGCTCTTAAAACATTTCTCGCAAAAAACGAACGCGAGCCAGCCGCATCAAACCTCTTTTCTGCTTTTTCAATGGAACTTAATACTTCTTGCTTCGTCATTTGTATTAATTATTTAAACCCGGCCGATTTTAGCATTTGCCTAACGCACGGATGCCAGTTTTTATTTATCCTGGAAAACCATTCTATCTCCGAATTTTCAGAATCGGCCGGCAATAATATTTTGTCACGCGGAATCTCCACTAAAAAAGTTGTATTTATCGTATGAGTCCCTGGCCCCTGCGCGCTGTCTTTGAAAAACGATTCCGTTGTGCCAAGCATTTTTTTTATTTTAATTTGTGATACTCCCGTTTCCGTTTTCACATGGCGGCGCGCCGCTTGTTCCAGCCGTTCGCCTTTTCGTATCCGCCCGCCGACAAACCACCATTTTCCCTGCGCCGGCTTATTTTTGCGCTTCCCCAGCAAAAATTTGCCTCGGCTTGCAATGAGCACGTCTACGCACGAAATAGGCATGTTTTTTACAATCTCGCGGTAAAGTTTTTCGGGGATATAATTTTTGCGCTTCTTTGTCATATTTTTTTCCAGTCCCGCGGAATAATATCAATTGCGTCGGAATCCCCGCCACCATACCATTTTTTCGGCGCGATGACTATTTTCTCCGGATTTTTATTCAGCCACGCGCCCAACCAGAAAAACGTGCTGTTCATAACATCCCCGCCAATTGACGGTTCAGCTCAGCCATCAACGTCTTCTTGAAATCATGAATGACATTCTGCTGATCGGACGGCAGGAAAACGGATAGCTCGCTTCGAAAATCAATCTTATCTGCCATCATAAAGATACTGTCTTTCGCTTTTGCTAGTTTCTTTTTCTGGCCCGAGGTAAGCATCCCGCGCCGCATAATAAAATATAGGTCGTAGAAATCTCGGGCTTTGCCGCGGTTCAAGAGAGCGCCAAAAATTTTTTCAGAAACCAATTCTTCTTGCGAGAGATGAAATATGCTATAGGCGGGGATAAAATCGCTCACTATAGTGTCAACCTCTCCGGTAACGCCGTAGCTGCTCCGCGAAGAAATGTTTATGGCGACAACTACGGGCTCGTAGTCATAGATTTGGAAAGTGGCCTCCCCATAATATCCGCCGGATGTAGACCCCGACTTCGGCCCCAATACTACAACTACTCCAGTGCGTTCGACATTCGCCAGAACAGTCGCAAAGAGATGTTCAATAAAAAAAATTTGGCGATGGGTTTCGATGCCGGAAATTGTAAAATCCAAATCTTCCGAAAATCGAGGGCTTTCATAAACGATGCGCAGCGCCGTGCCGCCCTTGAAAAATAAATGGTTGGCATTTTCCAGTTTATATAACTCCGACAGGAAAAGATGTTGGAAATATTCCCGGATGATATTCGGATGTTCCGGCACATGGTACTGCCGCGCAAGTTTTCCAATGGCCTCTTGGGAAATCATTGTAGTTTATTTTTTACAAAGCTTAGGAGTTTATCATTTTTAAACAGCTTGGCGTAACGCAATGCTTTTACTTTATTGATTTTCTTATTATCAAATCTTTCAAAAAAATCCTTTTGCCTGATGGTTTTTAAATACGCGAGATCCACAAATGCTTTTTCAGGATCGGCAATAAAGAAGCTGAAAGCCCCACGCCGCATGGCAGCATATCCGGTGAACGCTTCTTTTTTGATGCGACGATAAGAGAATATTTTATGTATGGCGTGAAATCGTTGTGTATTCCTAGTGGTTACGGATGTGACTTCATATACCGTTTCTGGAATCACGCGATGGTACGAAAGAGCAAACTCCAGCGAAACATACGATGGCTCATACAGTCTATTGGCAAGGTAAAGCGTGGGAACGGCTGAAACTCCCTCAAACGTATAAAGTCCCCGTTTTACCCGCGTTATGAGTCCCTTTTTAGCGTAGCGGTGCAACAGCAAACTAGCCGCGGCGGAACTTGATCCGAATATGCGGCCAACGTCGAGACGAGAAAAAATCAGGATATTTTTATCCTTCAGTCTTTTCTCAAAACTATGCCAATCGAGCAATTTAGCCATATTGATAATATACTCGATTGGGTTTAAAAAGGCAACACGCAATATTACCCCAGTAGTAATATATTTTTTATTCCAACCCCGTTTGAATACCTCGCCGCTCTGCGGCGAGGAGGAAAAACGGGGAATTATAATAAGAATCGGCGGAGCCGAAACCGCTTGGAACCAGAACCCGCCCTGATACCGCACCGCTTGCGGTGCGGTCGGGTTCACATTTTTTCCCACTCCCGCGGAATAATATCAATTGCGTCGGAATCCCCGCCACCATACCATTTTTTCGGCGCTACGACTATTTTCCCCTGATTTTGATTGAGCCACGCGCCCCACCAGGAAAACGTGCTGTTCGCGATGATATTGTGTTTGCAAAGCGACATCAGCTCAAGATGATAAGCGTTTTTGGGTCCCGCCGTTTTCTCATCAAGATAGGTTGCGGGGAATGGAATTCTTACATTTTCACGGCACCAGGCGATATCATCTGAAAAAACGAAAAAGTGCGGCTTGGAAACCAGTTCCGCGATATACGAAATTGCCCTGCCGTAATAAGAAATATCTGTATCCCCAACTATTTTTTTTACATTCTTAAACTTCGCGTAATCGCCGCGGCGAATATGAATGGAAACAGAATTTGTGTTTTTAATTTTTTTAGCGATTTCCGCTGCTTCGCCGGAAAGTTTTTCTTTGAAGGAGAATTCTTTACTGATATCCGGCGCGATATCCGCAAAATATTTTTCGGTTTGCCAGTATCCCCAAAGAACAATGTTTCCCTTTGCTGACAATACTTCCGGTTCAAAAATATAATCCTTTTTTTCTTTGATTATTTTCTGGATACCAAAGATGTTTTTTGCCGCGAGAAACGTGAGGTCAAGTCCAAGCCACACGCCGGGAATCGGAAATTTTTCAGAAATTTTGGAGAGTGTCGTGAAGCGGGGCTTGCACTCCCAAGCGTATCCTCCTTCGCTCTCCGAGCTACGTAGGACGCCCTTATTTACTCGCTCTCGCTCGAAAAGGAAGGCGAAAATATCGAGGTCAAAAGTGCGGTAAGTAAATTCTCTCCGTGGAAAACGATCGTTCAAAAAAGTCGTGTCGAGCATAAGCTCAGCGTTGTTCTTTTTCGCAAGATGAAACCCCAGCGCGTACTGGAACATCTGATTTCCCAATCCGCCGCGGAGAAAAACGGTTATTGTTCTGCGCGCCATTATGCTATTTTACTCCTAATTTGCCGCGGGCGCACTTGCCTTTTGCCCGCTTCACGCGCCGAATATTTACGACAAGCTGATTTTTTCTGCGGCATCTTTCAGGCCGTGCGCTTCAAGGTCGTGCTTAACCATGATTTTTGTCAGCTCTTTAAATTTTACTTTCGGTTTCCAGCCCAGTTCTTTTTCGGCTTTCCTGGCGTCAGCGACAAGGTTTTCGACTTCTATGGGCCTGTAATATCGAGGGTCAATGCCTACATACTCCTGCCAATTTGAAATTCCGGCATATTTGAACGCAACCTCAACGAAGTCCTTTACTGAATGGCTTTCGCCGGTCCCGATTACATAATCATCGGGTTTCTCCTTTTGCATCATCAGCCAGGCGGCTTCCATATATTCCGGCGCGTATCCCCAATCACGCTTAGCATCAAGATTTCCGAGATAGATTTTTTTATCAAGGCCGGCAAGAATCCGAGCTACTCCTCGAGTAATCTTTTTTGTAACGAATGTCTCTCCACGGCGCGGGGATTCATGATTGAAGAGAATTCCGTTTACTGCAAAAATTCCGTACGCGTCCCTGTAATTTTTTGTAGTATGGAATGCGAATACTTTTGCGACGCCGTAGGGACTGCGGGGCTGAAACGGCGTTTGCTCGTTTTGCGGAGCCGGCGCCGAACCAAACATCTCACTTGAACTTGCTTGGTAGAATTTTATTTTCTTGCCCGTTTGCTCCTCAAAATCCTTGATAGCTTCTAAAAGCCGCAGTGTTCCGAGACCGGTTACGTTGGCCGTATATTCCGGAATGTCGAAACTAACCCGCACGTGCGATTGCGCGCCGAGATTGTAAATCTCGTCCGGTTGCACTTTGTAAATCAGCTTGCGGATAGTATTGGCGTCCGCCAAATCGCCGTAATGGAGAATCAGGCGCCGATTTTCTTCATGCGGGTCCTGATAAATATGCTCTATGCGACCAGTATTGAACGTGGAAGCTCGCCGCATAATTCCATGCACTTCGTATCCTTTTTTAAGAAGCAGCTCGACAAGATAACTGCCGTCTTGTCCCGTAACGCCAGTTACCAGCGCAACTTTTCTTTTCTGGGTCGAACTATTTTTTTTTTCCGTCATCTTATTTTCATTTATCCCGCTAGAGACAGGATGCGCTTGAAGGACGCATCCGTGATATCGCAGATAAATTTACCCCGTTAGAAGCAGAATACCTCTCGGCTTGCTGTGAAGATGAATACAGTTTAGTTTTAGTGAGCATTGGGCTTAATGCCCCGTGTGAGCTTCTAACGGGGTTTACTCTTAACGACCTTAGATAATTTCTCGGTAAACATATGTTTCAAGGTTTTGTTGTCTCTAATGGGATTTATTGGTTGTTGATTTTCGTGGTTGAGGAAACTTTCAGCGTCTGGTTTATCATGTCGATAATTCTTGCGTCATTTGGCCACTGGCTTAAAATCTGGTCGGCGATTTTCTTGAATTCGTTGGTATTACCTTCAATTCTGTAAATATCAAAGAGTCCATAAAGCCCCTGTGGTCGCTTCGGCCCTAGGGTCTGTTCCATTTTAAAGTATTTCTCTGCGGCCTGAAGATATTTTGGCTCTTTTGTTTTGAGGAAAGCTATTTCATTCATCATTCCGAGAATATAAACATCTTGGCCGAAACTCATACCTTTGCCTCTAGCAATTATCGGCGCGAAATATTTTTCGGAGTAATTTATCAATTCGTCAATTGCCTTCGGGTCAGAAACGCCCTGGAGACTGCCATTTATCGTATTAGACATACTCCGCACAAGTTCTTCTTGTCCTATCGGGGAAGGATAATCCAGTGGAACGGAAAATACGCTTTCAAAATCGTTTACTGTCTTTACCTTATTTGAGGATTGCATAGCTTCTATATAAGCCATCGATTTCCGCATCGGCAGATAAGAACCGTAATAAGCCACGAGTAATATGAAAATTGTGGCTGAAACTGCTATGGATTTTTTAATATCGGGATTCATCCCCACACCTAATAAGCAATGTTTATTTGCGCGACCCGACGGAAAAGAATTGTTATAGATTTTAGACTTTGATTCATTATTTTATCTTACCACACCTATGTTGCTTATTAGGTGTGGGGATTCATGATCGTGCGTGATTATGTTCGGAATAATAAACCCCCACACCCAGACCGAAAAATCTGCATTTTCTTTGAGACGATTTTTGAAATTTATTCATCTTAATTTAGCTAAATCTTAATGTTTAAAACTTTCCTGGGTGTGGGGGTAAAACTGGTAGCACGCGAATGCCATAAACAAGAAAAGATTTATGTAAATCGGAAAAACATTGAACAATGCCAGTCCCTGAACGAGATATCCAAAAGGCAAAGACGCGAGCAGGGCTTTTAAAATTTTATTTTCACCCGTAAACCTTTTTGCCAACTCCCAGTAAAAAACCGCGAATATCGCCAGAAAACTTAAGAGTCCCAGGATTCCTGTTTCGGAAAGATAATCGAAAATGATGCTGTGTGCGTAATCGAACCATGTTTCCGAAGGCCCGACTGGAGAGAAATGACGCGGGTCGAAATATTTGTCGAAAACAGTCGAAAAATTTTCCGGGCCCCAGCCGAGAATAGGTCTTTCTTTAAATCCCTGCCATGCAGAATTCCAAGTCCAGAGCCGCGTTTGAAAGGACTGTTCTGAAAGCCGAATCTCAAACAGACGACTTGCCGGAAGCTTCTTCACGAAATCGCTGTTGCTGTAGTAAACAAGCGAACCGAAAACTATCGTCAAAACCGCTATCAGGAGCGCCAGCCATTTTCTGAATTTCCGGTACTCGAAAGCGAGAACTAACAGGAACAAAAAGACCGCGGCGGCAAGCCCCACGAAAGTGCCTTTTGTTCTCGCCAGAAGGAAAAATGTTATGAAAAAAATCCCGAGCGTTCCGTAGGAGATTCCCTTAATTAGTGTTTTTCCTTTTGTGGAAAACCAAAGCCAGAGAAGATAAAAAATGGAAAAGAGCAGATATGGAGCGACATACGCGGGATTGCCGAGAGAGCCCTGAAAACGGCCTACATCCGTATAGAAAAGACGGCCCAAAAAAGTAGGCGCGGCCAGATTTCCCCCTGAGGCATACGGCCCTACAAATCCGAAAGGATTGGAAATAGCGCCCGTATCCGGATTGGTCACAAAAACTGCCGCTCCCATTCCATAAAGTATCATGCCTACGGCTGCGGCAATTGAAACCCAAAACAATCTTTCCCAGTCCTTTTTATCCCTGAATAGGAATACTAAGAGGAAAAAGAAAGCGTAATAATGAAGCATCTGGAACCCTCCTTCGCCGCGCTCGTAATTAGACCAGAAAGCCGCGTGCGAATCGAAAGCGAACAATGTCGCCAACAGAAAAGCCAGCGCGAAAGCCGAGACCGCCACGAAAAGCGGCTTTTTGAACATATCTTTGCAGCGCGCCCATAAATGTCCGTTCGGCGCCTCAAAGGCCCACCAGAACAACAAAAAAATTATCGATAATTGAATCGCCGTCCTAAAAAAATACGTTTTCCCGCCGATGAACGGAAAAAACGTTGAAATCATCACTATCAGTACGCCGAAGACGGAAACGTAAAGAAAAAATTTTGAGAATTTAAGAAGCATATTGGTGATAAAATTCTAAATCACAATATCGAAATTTTAAACAATATCTAAGTTCAAAATTACAATTTTACAAATGTTTGTGATTTATAATTTGAATATTGTTTTAGATTTAGAATTTCGTGCTTATGATTTACTATTTGGCGTATTCCACCGCGCGCATTTCGCGGATAACGTTAACTTTAATCTCGCCGGGATATTTTAACTCGGATTGTATGCGGTTGGCAATTTGGCGGGCAAGTTCCAAAGCCCCGAAGTCGTCTATTTTCTCAGGGACGACGAATACTCTGAGCTCACGGCCTGCCGAAATAGCATAGGCGTTTTTGACACCCGGGAATTCTCCGGCGATTTTTTCGAGGTCGCCGAGCCGCTTTACGTAATTTTCGAGAGTACCTCGTCTAGCACCCGGCCTGGCCGCCGACAAAGCGTCAACCGCCGTAATTACATACGCTTCCGGAGTGGCGTAGGGATATTCGTCATGGTGCGACTGCATCGCCTCAATTACGCGCTCGTCTATATCGTATTTCTTTAGAAGCTTCTTGCCGATGTCCACGTGCGTTCCTTCGACTTCGTGGTCGATGGCTTTGCCTATGTCGTGGAGAAGGGCTCCCTTTTTGGCTACCTGGATATTAAGTCCGAGGTCGGCGGCAATCATACCGGCCAAATGCGCCATTTCCAGCGAGTGATTCAGCACGTTCTGCCCGAAACTCGTCCTGAAATGCAGGCGTCCCAGAAGCTGAAGAATCTCTTTCGGCAAATCATAGACGCCGATTTCGGCGGCAGCTTCTTCTCCGATTTCAAGAACTCTCTTCTGGAGTTCTTCTTTGGCCTCCTCGACTTTTTCCTCTATCTTTGCCGGCTGGATGCGGCCGTCTTTGACAAGCTTGGCCAATGCCAAGCGGGCCACTTCTCTTCTGAAAGGATCGAATGAAGAAATAACCACGCTGTCAGGAGCTTCATCAATTACGAACTCGACGCCCGTGGCGCGCTCCAGAGCGCGGATATTTCTCCCCTCTCGTCCTATTATTTTACCTTTGAATTCCTCATTGTCTAAAGGAAAAACCGTAGTCGTAAGTTCCGAGATATGCGAACGGGCGTAACGCTGAAGCGCTGTAGTCATGACGCCGAGCGCTTTCTTTTCTATTTCGTCTCTTCGTTCGCGGTCAAGTTTCTGGAGTGATTCTGCCAAATCCTGCCGACTTTGTTCTTTTACTTCGCGAAAGAGCGATTCCTTGGCTTCTTCTCTGGTAACACCGCTGAGTTTTTCGAATTCGGTTTGCACTTTTTTCCTGAGCTCGCCTATTTCGTTTTCGCGTTCTTTAAGTGATTCTTCTTTTTTCTTCAGGACGTCTTCTTCATCGCCGAGAGAATTAAGTTTTTTATCCAGTGTCTCTTCGCGCTGGAGTAGACGCTTTTCGATGTCGCGTATTTCGGACTGCCTTTTCTTTTCTTCTTCCTTTACTTCGGCCAAAATCGACACTGCCTTTTCCTCCGCGCCCAAAACTACTTTGCGAGCCCGCAACTCTGCTTCTTCAAGGGCTAACTTGCTCTTTTTTTCAACTGAGTTCGCTTGTCTCGAAGCCAGAAAGTTCTTGGCCCAATACCCTATTAATAAACCTAAAACCGCGCTGCCCGTTACGAGCAAAAGTGAATTTTCCATAATTTTGTTTCTGTAATTTTTTCATTTAGAATGACTCTTTAATTGAAATAATGATACCAAATTTCGCCTAGGTTGGTCAAACTGTCGTCTTTGTCTGTCGTTTTTGCCGTTTTTGCGAGGAGTGGAACGACGAAGCAATCTCTTTTGTTTTTAGGGATTGCCACGCCCCTTCGGGGCTCGCAATGACGGCGTGAGCGGCGTTTCGTAATTCAAAGTATTTAAAGATGGATTTTATGTAAAAGCAAAATAGCTTACAATAATATAAAGGAAATGAATCCCGTTAGAAGCCGCGGTCACGGGCTTATGCGGGAACACAAAAGTATGCTAAAAAATAGGGCAAGTAAAATTAAAAAAATCACCGCAGGTTACACGACCGCGACCTGCTTCTAACGGGATGAAACGGACAATTATGTTAGTCATTCTTGACGGCTGGGGTATCGGCAGAAACGACGAGTCGAATCCCATTTACACAGCCAAGCCGGAAAATTTCCGCTGGCTTGAGGAAAATTTCCCCGTGGGCAGCATCCAGGCGTCCGGTATATCGGTCGGTCTGCCTTGGGGAGAAGTCGGAAGCAGCGAAGTCGGCCATATGACTATCGGCGCCGGCCGCGTTGTCTATCAATACTATCCGAGAATAACTCTTTCGATACGGGACGGAAGTTTTTTCAAAAACCCGGCTTTGAAAAGCGCCTTCGAGCACGCCAGAAAAAATAATTCAGGAATTAACTTTGTAGGTCTGCTTACCAAAGCCAACGTGCATGCTTCACTGGAACACATGCAGGCGCTTCTTAAAATGGCTGAACAGGAAAAAGTGGAAAATGTGAAACTCCATCTTTTCGCCGACGGCAAAGACAGCCCTCCGCGAACTCTTGAAAAATTACTGGAAAAAATTCCCAAAGAAAAACTGGCGACGCTCACTGGCAGATATTACGGCATGGACAGAAGCCAAAATTGGGAAGTAACTCGGCGCGCCTATGAATGCATGACTGGAACACAGGAGGGTGTAACAAACGATCTGGCTAAATCTATAAAAGACAATTATTCGCGGAATCCCAGCGAAGAATTTTTGCCGCCGCTCCGTGTTGCATCCGATAAATCCATACAAGAAAACGACGCAGTAATATTTTTCAATTTCCGCGAGGATTCCATCCGCCAAATCGCCGAGTCCTTCATAATCAAGGATTTCGATAAATTCCCGGTAAAAAATTTCGTAAATCTTTTCGTGACCATCATGACTCGCTACGAAGAAAAGTTCCCAGTTCCAGTCGCTTTCCCTCCAAGCACGATCAATAACTGCCTAGGCAAAGTACTTTCAGACGCCGGAAAAATCCAGCTTCGCCTCGCCGAAAGCTACAAATACGCCCACGTTACCTATTTCTTTAACGGCTACCGCGAACCTGCCTTTCAGAACGAATATCGCGTGGTTATCCCATCCATTTCTGCGCCACGCCCTGACGAGCATCCGGAAATGATGGCTCTATCTATAACCGAGCGTGTCATTGAAGCGCTCAATGATGATTCGTTTGATTTCATACTTATAAATTACGCCAACGCCGACACTATGGGACACACCGGCAATCTTGAAGCTGGACTGAAAGCTGTCGCCATAATAAACGACGAGATTGGAAAACTGATAAAAGCAGCCGAGAGCCGGAATGCGACTTTGATAATCACTTCAGACCACGGCAACATTGAAGAAATGCTCAACCCGATGACTGCGCAGATTGAAACCCAGCACGACCCGAACCCGGTTCCTTTTTACCTAATGGCTCCGGAATTTAAAAACAGGAAATTCGCCAATTGGAAAAATTTGTCTTCGGAGGTGACTGGCGTTCTTTCCGATATCGCCCCGACGATTCTTGAATTGATGGGTATCCCGAAACCACCGGAAATGAACGGTGAAAGTTTGCTGCAAAGCATTATTTAAACCCCAGATTCCGCGTCAGTTGCTAATTGCGCTTCAATTGACGTGGGGGTAAAATTACTGAAATGAAATTCGCTTCCAAATTCATAGTCGCAATAGTGGTCAACGCAGCCGGTTTGCTGGCTTCGGCTTATCTGGTTCAGGGGTTTAAAATAGAAGTAAATGTTATAAGCTTGGCCGTGCTCGCCGCCATTCTGACGGCCCTTAATTTTTTTCTGAAACCTCTTTTGAAGCTTATCCTCGGCCCGATTATCATACTGACCCTAGGACTCGGTCTGATTTTGGTGAATATGGCGATTCTCTATATTCTTGACATGCTCTCCCAGAACCTTACCATTGAAAACGTCGCGGCTCTGGTTTACTCTTCGATTATCATCGGATTGGTTAATTTCGTATTCCACCTCGCTACAAAAGAATAAGCTTTACTAAATACGAATTCATTACTAATATACCAATGTTAAAAATACATAAAAAAATTCGTACTTTCGTACAATTTCGTATTTCGTAAAGAACTATCATGAAAATAATAGCAATAGCCCAAATCGTTATTTCGGTAGCCATAATAATATTGATACTTCTCCAAGAACGCTCGGCTGGTTTGTCAGGCATATTCGGTGGCGGCGACGGCGGCTCCTTCTATCAGACAAGACGCGGAATGGAAAAGACCATCTTCGCGGCCACAATCGCCCTGGCGATAATTTTCCTCGGACTGGCTGTTGCTCAGTTGCTTGCCAGATAATCCGGCGCGGAAAATTCCGCATTAATATCAGTAGCCATTTCAGCACTTAGCATCGTGCCTAATATTTTCAAAAAAATCTTTTCGGTTTTTTCGCGCTCGGAACGCATGGTCTTCATTGCGGCTTTCGTTCTGGTTCTGGCCAGTTCTGTAGGTCTTGTAGCTTTTTTTATAAAGGAGAAAACTGTCGTGGTCCCGGCCCGCGGTGGAAACTACACCGAGGGAGTGCTTGGCCAGCCGACGCACATAAATCCCGTGACGGCTTCTAACGAGGCCGATAAAAGTTTGGTACGGCTTCTTTTCTCCAATCTTTATGATGTTTCCGACAAAATAACCGTCGACAAAACCGGCAAAAATTGGAATATCCGCCTCAAAGAAAACATACGCTGGTCGGACGGCGAAAAACTCACCAGCGACGACGTCATCTTCACAATCCAGAAGATACAGGATCCCGATTCCGGCTCCCCTGTTTCATCAAGCTGGCAGAGTATTGGCGTTAACAGAATAAGCGAACTTGAATTGGAGATTACGCTCGGAAGCCCGTATTCTTTTTTCTCCGAAAATCTGAAGCAGCTTTACATCATCCCAAAGCATTTGTTCGCCGAGACCCCGGTAGCAAATTGGCGGCTTTCCCGGTATAACCTCCAGCCGGTCGGCAGTGGTCCGTACGCTTTCGATTCTTACGAAACGCGCGGAGATGGATTCATAACCGTATATCATCTGAAAACAAACAAGTTTTATTTCGCCACGCGCCCGTTGATAACAGAATTTAATCTCAGATTTTTTTCGAACGCCGCTGAAATGATAAATGTGTTCAATTCCGGGCAGATAGACGGCTTCGCCATAGATTCCGGCCAGGCCGGCGATATCAAGCGACCTTATGAAGCACATAATTTTTTCTTTTCGAGCTATTACGCGACATTCTTCAACCAGGGACAGAATTTGGCCTTGCAGGACAAAAAAGTCCGGCAGGCACTGAGTATCGCCGTCAACCGCCGGGAACTCGTCAATGAAATTCTCAAGGGCAGCGGTGAAATACGGCTAGGTCCCATATCAGCGTCACTCTTGCAGAATTCCGTAGATCAAACAGATGACTTTTCTCCGGAAACGGCCAATCAGATTTTGGACAACGACGGATGGCTTGCTGGCTCTTCGACCGTCAGGCAGAAAACCATCAAAAATTCCAAAATCAATCTTGAGTTGAATCTTCTCGTTCCCCAGATATTCTTCCTCCAGAAAACGGCGGAGAAACTTCAAACTTACTGGGCGGCTATAGGGGTAAAAACAAACATCGTCCCCCTTCAGACGGAAGACATATCGGGAGACATAGTCAAAAACAGGGAATATCAGGCGATACTTTTTGGAAATATGCTCAATCCCCCGACCGACCTTTTTGCTTTCTGGCACTCGTCTCAGAGATTCTACCCGGGCCTCAACCTTTCTCTTTACAACAACAAGCAGGCCGACAATTTGATAACCAGTATTAACCGCAGTACTGATGATTCTAAGCGCTCTTCCGATATTAAGGACCTTCATGGTATGATTGCCGGAGATTACCCAGCCGCGTTCCTTTATTCGCCTTATTATGTTTATTTCTCTATAAAAGACCTGCAGGGAATACAGGCGGGGCTCATCAACGAACCGGCTGAACGCTTTAATGGTGTCGCCGACTGGTACTTAAAAACCGCGAGGTCACTTAAATAACCATTGCAATGATGGACGCCTACGAAAAAAATATAATTGACTTCGGCAAACAGCTTACCGAAAAGGATATTACCGAAGCCAATCTCGGTAAACTTTCAGGCGCGCACCCTGACGGCATTGTAATCGTATGTATGGGCGGCTCCGGCTTGGCTAGTGAAGTTCTCAGAGGCGTCGAAAAAGAAATTGGGCTTAATCTGCCAATTGTCATCTGGAAAGACTACAATTTGCCGGAACACAACTTCAAAAAACCGCTCTATATTTTTGCGTCTTTCTCGGGTAACACCGAAGAAACATTGTCCGGATTTGAAAATATCCTCAAAAGCGGCAAAAAATACTTGCTCGCTACTGTCACAACAGGAGGACGACTCAAAAAACTCTCTCAAGAAAAGAATATTCCATTTGTTTCCTTTGACGCAGGTAGCTTGACGCCGAGACAATCTGTTGGTATCATGTTTTACGGATTAACGAAAATACTCAAATCTGCCGGACTGAATGTCAAGGTTAAAGATTACTCTAAAGCAATAAAACCGGAACAATTCCGGAATGAGGGCAAAAAACTTGCCGTTTTATTAAAAGATAGGATAGTAGTTATATACACAGATGAAGCGCATAGGCATCTTGGATACATCTGGAAAATAAAAACCAACGAAACCGCGAAAAATCCGGCCTTCAACAACGTATTGCCGGAAATGGACCACAATGAAATTGTTGGCTTTGAAAATAAGAATTTTAAAACAACTGCAATATTTTTGAAAAGCGATTCCCACCCAAGAATTAAAAAGAGATTTGAACTTACCGAAAAATTATTGGAAGAAAAAGGAGTTTGCGTTATTGAACTTGAACTAAAAGGTAAAACCGAACTGGAAAAAGCATGGAGGATGATGTTGTTGGCCGACTGGACGACCTATTATCTGGCAAAGCTGAATGGTTCAAACCCGATTGAAACGAAATCAATAGATAAACTTAAAAAATTGATGCGCTAAAGGCGCTTCGGGCCGCGATGCCCAGATGGCGGGAAATGGCAGATTCACCCGCCCGCATACGCCCTCCTGGCGAAATTGGCAGACGCGCAGGTTCATCCCGTTAGAAATATGCTGGAGTGGTGAAACTGGCAGACACGCAGCGTTCAGGACGCTGTGCCCGCAAGGGCTTGAGGGTTCAAATCCCTCCTCCAGCACCAGCATATTTCTAACGGGACAAGGGAGTCTGTGGGAGCAATCCCGTGGAGGTTCAAATCCTCTGGAGGGCACACATTGAATTAAATAAGAAAAAATATGATAAAAGAAAGAAAGCCAATCGTAAAAACCGACTTGCTTCGGCCCGCATCAAGCGAGGCTAGAAAACCGACCGGGGCTTCGCGGCATTTCAAAAGACAGCCGCCAAGAACATCCCAAATCAAGCCGTCCATTAAAACGGCGCACGCAGTCGAAGAAAAAGATTCGGTCCGCTTCGTGGCGCTCGGCGGAATGGAAGAAATCGGGCGTAATTGCTCGTTCTTTGAATACAAGAATGAAATTGTTGTCGTGGATGTCGGCATTCAGTTTCCCGAAGAAGAAACGCCTGGCATTGATTACATAATCCCAAATGTCAGCTATTTGGAACCTAAAAAGAAAAATATCCGCGCCATCATTTTGACCCACGGCCACTACGACCATATTGCAGCTATACACTATCTAATAGAAAAACTCGGGAATCCGATCATCTACGCCTCGCCGTTCACAAAGGCGATCGTTCAAAAACGCCACGAAGAATTTACAAACGCGCCAAAATTGGTTTTCCAAACAGTCAAAGCCGGCGACAAAGTGAAAATATCCGAAAACTTCAACGCCAAATTTTTTGAAGTCGGACATACTATTCCTGAGTCGCTTGGATTCGTTTTGGAAACTCCTGCAGGTAACATGGCAAGTTGCGGCGATTTCCGTCTGGAAACAGACAGGAGCGGAAAACCGCTGGATTTGGAAACATTTGAAGCGCTGGGAAAAATAAATGTCCATACGCTATTCTTGGACGCGACTAACGCAGAATTTCCCGGATTTACGCTGTCCGAACGCGTGGTGGAAGAAGAAATTGAAGGGCTTATCCGCAATGCTAAGGGGCGGGTAATTATTGCTTCTTTCGCTTCTCTGGTAGACCGGCTCTTGGAAATCATAAAAATTGCGGACAAGCTCGGCCGCAAAGTGGCGCTGAACGGCCGTTCGATGATCGCGAACATTGATATCGCCAAAAATCTCGGCTATCTAAAAGAGCGGAGCGAGAATGTCGTTCCATTGCAGGATATCAGCAAATATAAAGACGATAAAATCCTGGTTCTGACCACCGGCTCGCAGGGCGAATCGAACGCCGGACTGATGCGCATCGTCAATGGCGAACATCGCATCGTGCATTTCAAAGAAACCGACACTGTTGTTTTCTCTTCGTCGGTCGTTCCCGGAAACGAACGCAGTGTTCAGACGCTTCAGGACAACATCGCTAGACAGGTGAACGAGGTTTATAACTCCAAGTTTTTGGACATACACTCAAGCGGCCATGCCAAGGGGGAAGACGTAAAACTGGTAATGAAAATAATCGCGCCGAAATTCGTTGTTCCGATTCATAGTTACTATTACAAACGGAAGGCGGTCATTAAACTGGCCAAAGAAGTCGGTATAGAAAAAGACCGAATAATTATGATAGACAACGGACAAGTAGCCAGCTTGACCAAAGACAAGTTCATTATTACCGGCGAAAAAGTTCCGGCTACTTACGTCATGGTTGACGGACTGGGCGTCGGCGACGTTGAAGAAGTCGTTTTGAGGGACCGTGTTTCTCTTTCCAAAGAGGGAATGGTGGTCATCGTTCTCACCATCCAGCGCCAGAACGGCCGCCTGGTAAAAAGCCCCGACATAATCTCGCGCGGATTTATTTACCTCAAAGAGAACAGGGAAATTGTGGAAGAAATGAGAAAACGGCTCCGTGGCATTGTCGGACGCATTCCGAGCTACCAGCAAATAGAGGTTGATTATCTGAAAACGCTAATCAGGGAACAAGTTAGTCAGTTCATATACAATCAAACCAAGAGGAGACCGATGATTTTGCCGGTGATTATTGAGATCTAAGAGTTCAAATTGTTCGAAGTTCAAGGTTCGAATTAGAAATGGAATACAATTTCGAAAAACTTGAGGTTTACAAGCTTGCTGAAAAGTTGGCTGTAGACGTGTATGAAATTACGAATAAGTTTCCTAGATCTGAACTTTTCGGTCTTTCATCTCAAATTAAGCGTGCTACCATATCGGTTGCCCTAAACATAGCAGAGGGTGCGACTGGCAGAAGCAGAAAAGATTTCGTAAGATTTATAGTAACCGCGATTGGCTCGCTTATTGAAACAAAAGCGGCACTTGATATAGCAGTAAAACTCGACTTTATTACTAGCGACGACGTTAAAAATTTGGAGTTATCCATTGCTAGTTTATTTTTCAAACTAACCGCTCTTAAAAAATCTCTGAAAGAACAATGAAAAAAACACCTCGAACAATTAGAACTTCGAACACCGAACTACCGATACTTGTTTCAGGAATCCAGTCGACTGGACGCCTCCATATAGGCAATTATCTGGGCGCCCTTAAAAATTTCGTTGAACTCCAGAATTCCGGCAAATACCAATGCTATTTTTTCATAGCCGATTTGCACGCCTTAACCGAAAATCCGAACCCTAAAGATTTACGGAAAAATATTGTAAACCTTGCAGCAGATTTTTTGGCCGCAGGACTTGATCCGAAAAAATCAGTTATTTTCCAGCAATCTCAAATTTCGGCGCACAGCGAATTAAATTGGATTTTAGAATCTATTTCGTCAATCGGGGAATTACGGAGAATGACGCAGTTCAAGGCGAAAAGCGAAGGCGAAAAAGAAAGTGCAAATGTCGGCCTTTTGACTTATCCAGTTCTCCAATCTGCCGATATCTTACTATACGACGCTGAATTTGTTCCGGTTGGCGAAGACCAATTACAGCACCTTGAACTCACTAGAACTCTGGCGAGAAAATTCAACAAGAAATTTGGGAGGATATTCGTTGAGCCAAAATCAATTTTAACGCTGACGCCGCGCGTGATGTCTCTGGCAAACCCAGAAAAGAAAATGTCCAAGTCCCAGCCGGACGGATGTCTTTTCATGGACGACGAACCGGAAGAAATAAAAAGAAAAATAAGCCGGGCTACAACCGACTCTGGCTCGGAAATAAAGCACGACCGCAAAAACAAGCCGGGTATCGCCAATCTCCTTGAAATCTACTCCTCCGTCTCCGATGAACCGGTAGTCAAAATAGAAAAAAGATTCTCGGGAAAAAATTATTCCGAACTTAAAAAATCGCTGGCCGAGGAAATATCCAATTACTTCGCCGACTTCCGCAAAAAGAAAAAATCTCTATTGGCTAAACCCTATACCCTAAAAACTATCTTAAGCGCCGGTTCCAAAAAAGCATCAGCCAAGGCCTCAGCAAAAATTTCCGAAGTTAAAAAGAAAGTTGGGTTGGTTTGATTCCGCTTTCTATCGCAACTTCTTTATCCCTATCCAAACCGGAGCGCCGTCTATTTTTGTTTCAATTTCGGCTCCGAGCTTTACTGATTTTTTATAATCAATATTTTTAGCTGCAACTTCATTTTTCAAAAGTTTCTCGTTTTTTGAAACAACCGATTTCAATTCTTCCGGCAAATCAACCATAAGTTCAATATTTTCTCCGGGCTTCAATCCGGCTTTTTGGCGAAGTTCCTGAACAATTCTGACCATATCGCGGATTGTCCCCTCTTCTTTGAGCGCCGAGGTGATAACTGTGTCGAATTTTATTTCTTCTTTAAGCTTCGAATTAAAAGTGGCTTTTTTCACATTAACTTCGTCTTTTAAAATTTCTAACAATTCTTTTCTGATCTTGATACTTGATACTTGATACTTGATACGTAATTCAGCCAATGGCTGTCGGACTTTTATGCCGATTTCCGCTCTTTTCGCCAAAGCAATACTCGCAAACCGACGCACTTCCGCCATTTCCTTAATCAACTTTGAACTTTGAACTTTGAACTTTGAACTTGATGTTGGCCAATCCGCTAGATGAACCGATTCTCCACCGATTTTTCCAAGTTCGCTGTGAATTATTTCGCCGAAGAATGGTGTGAACGGAGCCACCAATTTGCCGAGCTCCAAAAGGGCAAAACCGAGCGTGCGCGATGCGGCCAGATAATCTTTCTCGTCTTTGGCTGTGGCGCCCTTTTTGAAAACAACAGAAAACCGGCGGCGGGAACGCCTGATATACCATCGCGATAAATCATCCAAAAAATTCTCTATGACGGAAGCCGCTTCCCTAACTTGGTATTTCTCCAAATTAGAAGTTGTTTCCTCAATTGTTTCATTCAATCTGGCCAAAATCCATTTGTCCAGAATGTTACCACTTGTCACTTGTTTCTTGTCTTCTGTCGCTTGCTTTGCATATGTTTTATAGAACACTATTGAATTCCAAAAAATAAGATGGAATTTTCTGTAGGCCTTTGCGATTTCGTTCTCGTCAAAATTCTTCGGCTCGCCCGGCGGAGTGGCCGTGTAGAAATACCAACGCACCGCGTCAACGCCGTATTTTTTAATAATCTCCCATGGGTCCACAATATTGCCTTTTGACTTGGACATTTTCTGCCCGAATTTGTCGTTGATGAGCCCAAGCGAAATTACATTTTTATATGGCGCCTTGTAACCTAGCGCCGTAGCTACGGAAAGCAACGTGTAAAACCATCCGCGTGTCTGGTCCATGGCCTCGGAAATGAAATCCGCCGGATATTCCTTCGGCAACTTTTGACTTTTAACATTTGACATTTGACCTTGAGCGAATGGCCAATGGCCTTGAGCGAACGGCATCGCCCCGGAATCAAACCAGACATCGGCCACTTCTTTTATGCGCGACATTTTGCCTTTACATTTTTTGTCTCGCTTCGCGAGATCTGGCAAAGCCAGACATTTTTTACAATCAAAAGTTATTTTATCGGCATATGGACGGTGTAGATCCACTTCACCTGTGCTATCGCGCGGAACTATCTTCCAATCTATTTTTTCCACTTCGGCCGGCATCATAAAATCATCGCCTCTCTTTTCTTTTTCTTTTATCGCCTGTTTCTCGTTCCATCCCAGCGCCGCGTGGAAAAGCATCCAAATCGGATAATCATGACTGACAAGAAGTATCTTCTTTCCTTTATATTTCTTCTCAATGTCTTCCATGAATCCAGCAAGGCGTTTGCGGAGGTCGCGCAACGATTCTCCTCTTTCCGGGCCTTTTTCAAATTTGGATTCGTATGTCGGGAACATTTTGTGATATTCCTTGTCATGACAGCCGGTAAGAACGCCTAATTTTATTTCTTCAAGGCGTTTGTCGGCGATTACTTTTTTGACGCCGAGAACCGAAGCGGCTATTTTCGCCGTTTCCATTGTTCTGGTTATGCCGGAAGTTATGATAATTTGTATTCCGCTTTTTTTGAACTTCGCCGCCGTTCTCGCGACTTCGTCTTTTCCGATTGTAGTCAGATGATATTTTTTCTGGCCTGAATCTATTATTTTTTTCAGCTGTGTTTCAGATTCTCCGTGGCGCATCACCAAATACTGGTTTTTGGAACCGCCGGCGCGTTTGCTCAATTCATCAAGTCCTCCAATAACTTCCGACTCTCCACATTTCTTGCATTCCCAGACCGGCATCGGAGTTCCCCAATAACGCTCGCGAGACAGGTTCCAATCCTTGGCTTCTTTCAGCCATTCGCCGAATCTGCCTTTTTTAACGTGCTCCGGCACCCAGTTAATCGTTCCGTTGGATTTCAAAAGATTCTTGCGAAGCTTGGACATAGCGATGAACCATGATGTACGCGCGTAGTATAAAACCACCGAGCCGCACCGCCAGCAGAATGGGTATTCGTGCCTGTATGCTTCCGTTTTCAACAGGAAATTTTTCTTCCCGAGATATTCAAAAATCTTTTCTTCCGTATCTTTGTTTTTCACTTTCAATCCCGCGAATCCTTTCACCTCTTTCGTGAACCTTCCGTCTTCCCATACCGTATGATGCTGGGGCAAACCGACTTTCTTGCCGAGTTCATAATCGTCCTCGCCGTACATAACAGCGGTATGAACAACCCCTGTGCCTTCGGTCGTTGTTACGAAACCGGCTTCATAAATCCTGTGTGATTTTTCGTTTCGCAGTTTCGATATATCAAAAAGCGGTTCGTATTGAAGCCCTGTCAAATAAGATCCATAGACTTCTTTGTCTGTATGCCCTAATTCTTTTGCGAGCGATGAATTTTTCGCATACCATAATTCATCTCCGTCTTTTTCCGTAGAAACATATTGTATTTTTTTGCCAACCGCGAGCGCCACATTTCCAGGCAAAGTCCACGGAGTAGTCGTCCACGATAAAATGTACGAATTGTCCCCCGCAGTCCAATTGCCTATTTTCTGCCCCTTCTTCAATTTAAACTTCACAAAAACCGATTGGTCTTCTACCTCTTTATATCCCTGGGCGAGTTCATGCGACGAAAGCGCAGTTCCGCAACGCGGACACCACGGCACGACTTTGTGCGCCTTATAGAGCAATCCCCGCTTCCAGATGCGCGCCAGAACCCACCAAAGTGTCTCAATATAGTCGCTTGAGCAAGTTATATAAGCGTTCTTCAAATCAAGCCAATAGCCGATACGTGTAGTCAAATTTTCCCACTCGTCCTTGTAAATCCAAACGGCCTTTTTGGCCTCTTCATTGAAGCGTTCTATCCCGAATTTTTCTATGTCCTTTTTGGATTTCAAGCCGAGCGCTTTTTCTGCCGCAATTTCAACCGGCAGACCGTGCGTGTCCCATCCTGCTTTTCTCGGAACATAATACCCCCGCATTGATTTGTAGCGAAGAATAATGTCCTTATAGACCCTTGCAAGAACATGGTGGATTCCCGGCTTGCCGTTGGCGTAAGGCGGACCTTCATAAAAAACAAAAGGTCTCCGCTTTGATTTCCGGTTTTCCAAACTCTTTTCAAATATTTTGTTTTTCTTCCAGAATTCAAGGATTTTCTCCTCCGATTGCGGAAGGTTTAAGAATTTTTCATCCGGCATTATCTATATATATTATCAGTTTTCCGGTAAATTAAAAAAGTCGCCGACGATTTTCATAAATCCGGCGGTGACATCAAAATTCTTCAGTTCATCCATGCTTATCCATCTATATTCCTCGGCTTCCCAGTTAAGAACAATTTTGTCGGTAGAAACTTCCACAAGCGCCGGATGAATTATCCACGTTTTCCCTATCGCCTGGTCATCCAAATCAAAAATTTCCCCGTGTTTGATTGAAATTATTTCGCTTTCTTTTATCCCAGCTTCCTCATTCAACTCTTCTCGTACTTTTTCCTCCAAACTCTTTCCATCATCTAAAAACCCACCTATCCCGTTCCATAATTCGGGATAAAGATTCATATTTTTGCTTCTTTTAACGAGAAGTATCTTGCCTTCATGTTTTATAACGCAACTGACAACTGGCGCCCAGCGCACGTTGGTATAATCTGTCTGCCCTAGCTTCGGTTGAAAAATATTGTTCCCCATAACTAAATTTTATCAGGCGCTTTTATTCCCAAAAGGCCGAGTCCGCTTTTCATGACAGAAGCGACTGATTCTATGAGGACTAACCGTGCATTCCGTCGATTAATGTCATTATCGGCCAAAATCGGCGTTGATTCGTAATATTTATTGGTTAGATTGGCCAATTCATAAAGATATTTGGCTATGCCGTTGGTAAAAAGAATTTCGGCGCTCCGCTTAACAATTTCCGGAAACTCAACCATCTTCCTGATGAGATTTATTTCTGTATCTGTATCCAAACTTGATACATGCTTGCCCGCCGAAGCTTTGGCGAAGGAGGGATACTTGATACTTGATACTTTGCGCGTTTTCCGCAAAATGCTTTTCAAGCGCGCGTGCGTGTATTGAAGATATGGTCCACTGTCACCGGAGAAATCAAGCATCTTGTCCCAGTCAAAAGATATGTCCGAAAGACGATTTTCCTTGAGGTCGTTATATTTGACCGCGCCTATGCCGACAGCTAAAGCGATGCTTTTCTTTTCCTTGGCTTTTAGTTTTTGATTCTTTTCGTCAATTATCTTTCTAGCCAAGTCGTGGCTTTTTTCCAAAAGTTCCTCAAGCCCGATGGCTTCGCCGCTTCTCGTGGAAAGTTTCTTCCCTTTCTCGCCCAAAACCAAACCGAATTTAACATGTACCAATTTGACGTTTTTAATTCTCATTTTTTCGGCAACTGCGAAAAGCTGTGAGAAATGCAATGTTTGTTCATTGGACACGACGTAAATTATTTCAAACGGCTTGTATTTTTTAATCCTGTATTCCAAACTCGCGATGTCGCGTGTCAGATACAAACTGGATTCGTCAGATTTCTGCATAAGTGCTGGCGGCAATCCCTTTTCATCCAGCGGAATTATTAAAGCTCCTTCACTTTCCTTGACTATCTTCTTTTTATAGAGGCGTTCCGTCAGCGGCTTAAGGTACGGCTCAAAAAATGCCTCGCCAAGAGTCACATCGAATTTCACGCCAAGTATCGCGTATATCTTTTTGAATTCTTTCATTGACTCTTCTCTAAACCATTTCCAGAGTTTCTTATTCTGCGCGTTTCCGCCTTCCAGTTTCATAAATTCTTCCCTGCCCTCGTTCGCGAAAATCGGGTTTCCCGCCTCTTCTTTGTGGAATCTAACGTAAAGGGACAAAAGCTCGGCTATGGGCGACTTTTCCAATCGCGCCTTATTTCCCCAGCGCTTGTAGGCAGCTATCAGTTTTCCGAACTGGGTTCCCCAATCGCCGACATAATTCCAGCGTATTACCTTGTATCCAAGGAATTCGTGGATATTTGCCAACGCGTCGCCGATGACAGCGCTCCGGAGATGGCCGACGTGCATCGGTTTGGCTATGTTCGGGGAAGAATAATCAATTATGATTTTCTTCTTTTTGCCGATGTCGCTCCGCCCGTATTTTTCCTTTTGTTTTAAAATGGAAATTAGCTCCTGTCTGACAATCTCTTTTGAAATCCAGAAGTTTATGAAACCCGGCGCGGCGATTTCTATTTTCTCAAAAAAATACTTCGGGGCTCTTTTTTCTATTTTTGCGGCCAGATCCGCAGCCAGATTCATTGGGTTCTCCTTTTTGGCTTTGGCCAGCTTCAAAGCCGTGCTAGTGGAATAGTGTCCGAAATTGGCGTTTTCGGGAACGGACAATTCCGCATTTTTACCGATTGCTTTTTTCAGGATTGATTCCAGTTTTTTTCTCATTGCCTTAACCTAAAAATAGCCCAAAAATCTGGTTTTCGCAATGAAATTTTATAGGTTAGAATTAAAAAATGCCAAACATTGCAGAAAACAAACGCGCTGGTTTTGACTACGACATTGTAGAAAAATACGAGGCCGGAATAGAGCTAACCGGACAGGAAGTCAAAAGCGCCAAAGGCGGGCGATTTAATCTCGCCTCAAGTTATGCCGTTCCCAAAGACGGCCAGCTTCTGCTCGTCAACGCCTCCATACCTGCCTATCAGCCGAAAAACGCTCCGGCTGGCTACGACCCGGCTCGTTCGCGGCGCCTGCTTCTCCATAAAGCGGAAATAAAATCGCTCTGCGGAAAACTCCAGCAAAAATCTTTTTCACTGGTGCCTCTGCGCGCCTACCTTAAAAAAGGATTTGTGAAACTGGAGCTCGGCCTCGGAAAAAGCCGTAAAAAATCAGACAAACGCGAGGTTATTAAAAAACGGGACGCCCGCCGCGAAATGAGAGAGTTTACCTGAACCGCTGCCGCGACGGAGAGGTTTTTGTTTTCCTAAATTGATATAATAAAAACTATGGCAGCCAGCAAGCACCTGCCTGAAAAAGCTCGTTTACAATTTGATTGGAGGGTCTCGCATAATGCTAACCGCACCGATCATCCCCGCTATCGAAACACCGACCGCCACAGTGATTCAATTGCCCGGAACCCAAATTCGGGAGTCAACGCCGGCCGAAATATACGGTAGGTTCCATGAAAACACCTACAAGGCGGCAGAAGTCGCATACATGTGGTTCGGTGTGGGAATTTTGTTTTTCAACCCGCATCTCGTGGCCGTCAACGCCATATGGAACCCCTGGCAACCGAAGTCGCATTCGCCCCAAGAACAATAAACTGCGGCCGGATCCCTCCTTCTCCTCTATACCCTACTCGTCCCCCGTGGCCGAGTAGCTTTTTTTAATAATTAAAATATATCTGATAGTTGAATGTTCGTCTTAAGTTTTGTTAAAATAAATCAACGGTCAACTGAGGGACAGCGAACTCCCGAAGTCGGCTCGGAAACCGTCATTTGAAAACCAAACAACGAGGAAAAAATGTTGAATGGGAAACAGCATCACTGTGTGATGTGCTTGAAGGCCATTGAGCAAATATATGCCTACGCGAGCGAAGACGCTGACGAGGTATGTTCAAAGTCCTGCTCTCAAGGATGGGATGCTCTCCCATTTGATGAGAGACAACGGCGCATCGACGTTGCCCGCGGAGTAAGGCCCCATATTGTGGCGCAAGCCGCGTAGAGGACGCTCCGTCCGCCATCAACCCACGGCTCTCCCCGCTTAACTGCGCGGAGAGCCGAACAATTTTTATTAATTATCCAAATAATCCGTTGACTGAAGCCCTTTTATAATCGCGTCGCTGGCCACCGAACCGGAATTAGTGCGGTTGTCTTTGATATAAAAAGTGGTCAGTCCGATGACGTATCCCCTCCAGAAAAGCGGCGAACCGGACCTGCCGTGGCTGATTTCCAGATTTGTATATACGACCAACGGGATGTTGGCATAGTATTCGTCTCCAACTTCCACTTTAGAAATATTGCCAACACTGCCGGTCATTGTCAGCGTCTGAAACGCGTCGTTCTGCCCCGCGGTAACGTCTCCGGGAAATCCGTAAGTAACCGTTTCTTGTCCCTCAATATCATATTTATCCACTGAAATAAGTTTCGCATACGGGAAGGAAGACGGAACAGAATTGAAACCGAAACTCGGCCCGTTCTTGCTTACTCCCGTAATCCGAAGAACAGCGAAATCGGCGTATTTCGATTCGATGTCGCTCAATGGCAAAGACGAAGAATCGAACACGGGCTGGGCGGAATAACCGAGAACAGTAATCCTGACTAGAGGATTGATGGCTCTGGTCTCGCTCACGGTCGGCAGATACGTCCCTTGCGGCAGCTGGCCGACGTCGCAATGGTCAAGCTGGTATTTCATTATGCCGCTCGCGATGTCGCCGATTGACGCCGTTGATTCCCGTTGAACGACTATATGCCTGTTCGTCAAAATATATCCCCTGCTGTTTATTATCACTCCCGACCCGCGGACTAAAAACTTCTCTCCGGCAATACTCGCGCCGTTTAATGGATTTGTAATTGAAGAATTGAAATAGCACAAAATACCGACAAATGTCTCTGGGTCAATTTGTATTTGCGGAGGCAGCGGATTGACTTCCTGAACGGGCTGCTGGACAATCGTCGGCAGCGCAACTATGGGTGGAATTACGGTCGCAACGGGCTGGGTTGCCGGTTTTGATTTGGGAATAGCAGTTGTTTTTGTAGTCGTTGCCGGCTTATTTTCTTGAGTCGCCTGCGGCGCGAAAGCATTTATTTCGGTTGTTGTGGCATTTTCCACGGCGATTCCCTGCGTTGAGGACGGCATGCTCCGATTTTCAATTTGCGGTTTGACAACATCAACGGTTTGAACGGGCTTATACGTAAAAAAACCGCTTACGGCGACAACGCCTCCGGCTATTACGGCAATGGCGGTTTTTATTATGGAATTGATAAAATCTAACATTGCGGTAAAACAATTATACCGCTTCAATATGCAAACAAAAAAGCCAACTTGAAATCGGCTTTTTTGTTTGCGATAGATTGCTAGATATTTATAGAATTTTACTTATTATAAATAACCTCTACTTTCGCGTGATTTCCTATTTTCTCTAACAATTTTATTTTGATATCCGTGTTTTGCCATTGAAGTTGCACTTGTTCTCCTATGGGAATTGTGTGATACCTAGTTCCATCTTTTGCTCTTTTTTCAAATAACCTTATCTCTGAACGCAATTTGTTGTTAAAACTGTAAAAATTTTGTGATTTGCCAGTTATGCTAATGCCACCTCCTATCTTTAGGGCTGGAAGGTTTGAGGCACTAATTTGTGATTTGCCAGCCATGCCAATGTCACCTCCTATCTTTAGGTCTGGAAGGTTTGAGGCACTAAGTCGGATACTATTTGATGTATACTTTTTAACTTCCTCATCAATATTTGGAATACTATCAATAAATGCTTCGTTGAATGTGATCACATACACATAATTGATGATGCCTTGAGCATCAACTGGTATCTGTAAAATTAACGGTTTACCTAGATCAGATGTGAGATCATCATTTTCAGAATATAAATCATAAACACCTGATTTTGTAACCAACGTTACTTGCAATGGTTCTAACCATCCCATATGTTCTCTCTCTATCGGGTCATACCATAACATCGGTCCATTAGACATAGTCATATAAAAAGGCCCAGCCAACTCTTTGGACTTGCAAGGTGTAAATATGTGATTGGGTTTTATTATATTTCCCCCATCTTCACATCCAGTAATTATGCTGTAATACCCCTCACTCAATCCTAAGCCATGCCCAAGTTCATGCAAAAATCCCCATGCGCTTCCCCATTCTGAAAAATCCTTTGTGGCGCTGACTTTTCCTCCGGGACCGCAATTGATACATTCATCCGAGGGCGAAACTCCACCACCATGATTTATTCTAAAAATATCACATTTTAATTGCCTGGCGGTATCTTGGTACATAGTCCAAAAAAGCCAATCGTAATTCTGTTTGTAATTGGTTTCCGTATATCCAAGCTCTCGGAGAATATTTTTATATAGGTCTCTTTCTTGAAATGCGCTGCATTCGGCACTCAAAAATGATTGTGGAATTTTATACAACACCTCTTTGACTGTTCCATGCATGTTCACTTTTGAATTGGACATCCTGTTTATCGCACTGGTCACGTCTCTTATCGTTGATTGAACATACTCTTCACTTATATACGGGTCGTCTCCAGGATTATAATTATCTTTGTTTCTTATTTTTATAAAAAATCCTTTTTTATCTCCAATCCACGGGGCTGATTCAAACCTAGGCAGAAGAACCGGTCTTATTTGAAGAGTTGCCTCGCCGGTTATTTTCCAAGTCATTACATATTTTTCACCGGCCTTTCCTGCTTGCACGGCAACGTATTTTAAAGAATCTAAACCATTGAAGCCTACGCTATCAGATAGTATTAACGGATTACCATAATTTGAAGGAATATTGTTATAGCCGATATCTTTAACTACCCAATTTTTTTCTTTTGCGCTATCGTAAGAAACTTTTGCAGTGACAGTGAACGAAGGATTCGTTTCTGAAGTTCCGACTAGTTCTAACTCTGCTTTATGCGGTCCATAGGGCTCAAAAACTGCCAATATATTTGATGGAGTTATGGACATAAAAACCTTAACCGATTGATCGAAGTTTTTTGATTTATTAAATGATGGTGTCTGTGTTTGAACCAATTCTTGTTTCGGTATCGTCTTATCCGCTATCTTTACATACCACAATGCCCCTCCGCCGAGTGCAAAACCCGCGACAATTATAAAAACAATAAGGATTGGGGTAAGGCCGCGATCGTTCATTGTTTAAATTGTATCATTTCTGAAAAATTGGTATTAAATCAAATGCTTATTTCGGAAAGCAAAACCAGAACCTTATTTTAAATATTGCTCGAATTGGATTGCTTTAGTTTTATTCCTAAAACCACCGAACCACACCAACTCATAAGGACGCTTAGACGATGAATAGCGAGTAGAACCGGAGTTGTGTTCTACGACCCTTCTTTCTACGTTATCTGTAATTCCGGTGTAATAACTCTTATCCTTTAAACTTTGCAAGACATACACATAATGCATTTGTATAAATTATATTGCCCTGCTTCGCATAAAGCTACGCAGGACCACTTCTTCGCTTTTCGCCTAAAACAAAACCCGCAACATTGCGGGTTTTATACGAAGCGGTGCTTGCACTTCGAAGCTTTAGCGAAGAAGTGGAGATGGGCGGAATTGAACCGCCGTCTAAAGATGTCCTCACTGAATCATCTACGAGCGTAGTTTCAAAAGAAACAATTTTGCCCTGATTTTTTTAGCCGTGTTCCCTCAAGACAGAAAAACATGGCGAGTCCCCTTGTATAAGACCGGATGCTCGCCTAAGAGACACAGGCGGACCGATCCTCCCTGCTTCGCTAAAGCTTCGCAGGACAAGCCTGTTTACGCGTAAGCGAATGCAGGAGCTGCAACTTTTTGGTTGGCAGTTATGTGTTTTTGCGAGTTAACGAGGTCGCGCTCGGCTCGCCGGTTCAGGATTCGTCTTTATCGAAGCCAGTCATCCCCAGCGAACGTATATTACCATAAACCCCGCCAAAATGCAAAATTTGACAAAACAGAAAAAATCTGCTATATTTGCAAAGTTAGATCCTGCAACTTCCCAATCCAGCACGCACCCGCGTGCACTGACTAGAGGAGAAGTAAGCTATGAAATTGAACCTCGCAACAGATATCGGGTGGGTGATCTTTTCTGTATTTGTGGCGTATCTCGGCCTCAAATACGATAGTCGTCCCAGCGACATCGGCTTTGAACGCCTGGTGGGTCCGGCAATTTTCATTCTTGCCGGTGCCGTAGCCGTGGGTTCCATCAAACGGACGGTGATTGATCTCGCCAAGCTTCTGCGGGAAAGCGCAACTCGCGCAAGAAGAGAGGAAATGTCCTTGGCCCGCATGAAGGGGCGCGCTCATGGCTGAAGTCATTTCCGTTGACAGTGAACGCGGCAAGGTCGTCGTCAAGATCAGCGGCCGCGATCTGGTGATTCAGTACGTAGAAAACGAAGGTGAATACCTGGTTGAAAACCCCGGGGACGCCACCGTCGCAGTTTGCATCGTCGCCTGTCACACAGCCGCCGAAGCGCTCGAGAAACTCAAACCAAAACAATTCGAGCTCTTCGCCTAAATTAAGAGTTTCGGTGGGGTCGCCATAACCCCCTCCGTCGCCCGGGGCTTGCGCAAGCAGGTACCCGGGATTTTTTTTTAAAGTCCCGATATAGTGGATTTTGATATTTTAGCGTTGTTCAGTATCAATCAAGCGCATATACTTAGGTGATTGATACTTCGACATCGCTCGGTATCAATTTTCGGCCAGCCGAAAATTGACAATTTTCGCCACAAATACTACCATAATCGGGTACTCGAACAGGAAAAAAGTTTCAACAAACCCATAAAACCAAGAATCAACAACGAAATAATTTCGCCCGAAATCAGGGTGATCGGAGCCAATGCCGAAAACCTCGGCGTCATGCCCAGAGAAAAAGCGCTGGCGCTGGTAAAGCCGGGGGAGGGCTTGGACCTTATTGAGATATCCCCTAACGCCAAGCCGCCGGTAGCCCGCCTGATGAGCTTTGATAAGTATCGATATATGCAGGGGAAGGCGGATAAGAAAGCTCGTCTGGCGCAGAAAACCGCTGGGCTGAAACAGGTTCAAATCAGTGTCCGGGCCGCCAAGAACGATTTTCTGATAAAGGCCAAGCAGATGGACAAGTTCCTTCAGGAAGGACACAATGTTGACGTGATGATGCGACTGAGAGGAGCCGAAAAATATAACAAGCAGAGAGCGCTCCAGAAGTTGGAAGAATTCCTCAAGATGACTACTGTTGAACATAAAAGATTGGGCGAACCGAAATTCGGAGGAAGAGGAATGATAATACCGGTAGCGCCCGTTTCAAAAAAATAAATATTTACGAAATACGAAACAGTACGAATATACGAATAATTCTTAAAAAACATTAGTACACCTGCCTGCCGGCAGGCAGGTTCGTAAAAATTAGTATTTAGTAAAAATGCAAAAAAGTTTCGCAAAAAGAATAAAGACAACCAGAACAGGAAAATTCGTCCGCCGCTCAATGGCGGTCAATCATTTCCGCACCCGCAAGTCCACCAAGAACATAAGGGGTAAGCGGAAAACGCGCGGGCTGGATTATCCGGTCAAAAAAATCCTTGATTACGCAAACACGGTCGCCTGAATTTAAGTCATCAGTAATCAGTCAATAGTTATTAGTAAAAAACATGCCAAGAGTAAAAAGAGGAAAAATACAAAACAAGAAACGCCGCGCTCTGCTTAAGCACACAAAGGGCTTCCGCTGGGGCAGGAAATCCAAGGAAAGAGCCGCGAAAGAGGCCTTGCTTCACGCTTGGTCAAGGGCTTTCCGCGGACGCAAGGAAAAAAAGCGTGTGTACCGCAAGCTCTGGAATGTCCGAATAAACGCCGCCAGCCGCACTCACGAATTGTCTTACAGTAAGCTGATAGCGCTTCTCAAGGCCAAGAAAATAAAACTGGACAGGAAAATATTGGCCGACCTGGCCAAAAACGAACCCAAAGTTTTTGCGAAAGTCATGGAGTTCGTCCGGAAGTAAATTAAAATTGTGAAAGCCGTGGGTGTTGAGCCCACGGCTTTTTGTTTTTTTTGTTATCACTGGCTGTTTGCTCGCACAGCTGGCTATCGTCGGCGTTCTCTTTGGTCTCTTTTCTGTTCTTTCTTTTTTTCGTTCCCGTTGCCGTGCCTCATCTGTGGTTTGAAAGTGACGCCACCACCGCCTTGGTGCTGTTGCGCCGCCCGTACCCGTGTCTTTCTGCCCATGGCAATCTCCTCTTCAAGTTGTTGACGAATGTCCTTGTCATTCTTTTCTTTTTCCTTTCTTTTCTTGCCTTGATTTCTTCCTTCGGCCGTTTAGAATCGGGCAGAAAGATGCAGATGCCGATTACAACGTAAATCGCCAGAATGAAAATAAAAATGGCTGTCCCAATACCGATGTCCATGATTGCCTCCTTGTTCTTGGAGTTATTTCAGCCGGATATTTTTGTATTTCAAACAACTAAGCTATAAAGTCAATTATAACACTTTTTCTTCGCGGCGGCGAGAACCATGCCGGTGAATCCCGTTAGAAATCCGCCCCGCCTTTGGCGCGGCGGCAGCCGCCGACCAACACTGGATAATTTATTACTTCTCATCATCGGGGATTATTAATTTTCAAGGTTGATTTCACACCCTACGTTGGTCGTGGGGCGGCTTATTTCTAACGGGACGAATGATGAAATCATTGGCTTGTTTTAGTATTTTTTGATTGTCTTTATATCTGTTCATAATTCTGATAGCTTCCGGATACAACATCCATGCGTAGCCCTGATGCTCCGAGGAAATTCTGACGTTTGGATTTCTGGTTTCGGCGAGGTAAAAAATGACTATTTTGAATATGTTCTGCGGCTCTTCTTTTATTTGTTCTTTTGTCAGACGCGGAGAGCCGGAGCGGTCAAAACGCCTCCGGAAAGAAAACTTTTGATAAACTTTGAAATTATTTACCATTCTCAAATCATGTTTGGCAAGTCCTGCCTCTTCTTTTGTTTCCCGGAAAGCGGCTTCCAGCGATTTTTCTTCTGTCTCTATTTTTCCTTTGGGGAAATTCCAATAATTATGGCCGTGATAAAGCATGAGAAATTTAACACCTTCGGGCGTTTTCCTGAAAATTATGAATCCGGCGGATATCTCCTTTTTAAATTTTTTGTCCGGCGCTTTTTCGGTCATTTTTTATGAAACTTTGTTTCATCAATCGGTTCGCTCGTCGAAAATAAATGTTTGTTCATTTACTTTCTACTCGCTGCCGATTTTAAGAAATTTTAACATTTTTTCCAACGGCCATGCATTGATGACATCATTTCTGGTCGCCCACCCTCTCCTCGCCTGCGCTACTCCCAATTCCAGAAACCCGACTTGGCTGGCGGAATGCGCATCGGAATCAATGCTTATTTTCACTCCGGCATCAATGCATTTTCTTATATGCTCGTCTTTCATATCCAAACGGCTCGGTTCGGCATTGGCTTCAAGAATCGTTCCGGTCTTTTTCGCACAAGCTATTATTTCCTCCATATTAACTTTGTACGCATCGCGCCTGTTTATGAGCCGCCCTGTCGGATGGAAAATTATATCCACGTTCGGATTGGACATTGCCTTTTTTATGCGCGCCGTCTGGTCGGCCTCCGAAAGATTGAAAAACGAATGAACCGACGCTCCGACAATATCCAATTTTGATAAAACGCTGTCAGGCAAATCCAATGTCCCGTCCTTTAAAATATCACATTCGGTTCCTTTCAATACTTTAATTTTTCCGGCGAATTTTCTATTGACTCTGTCTATCTCGGCCATCTGTTTCAGAATTCTCTTTTCATCCAGGCCGCCAGTCACCGTCAGCCCCTTTGTGTGATCCGTAATGGCGATATATTCAAGCCCGACCTTAACCCCCGCTTTGGCCATTTCCTCAATTGAATCCGAGCCGTCTGTCCATTCGGTCTGCGTCTGCAAGTCGCCTCGCATATCTCCGTAACCAATCAGCTTGGGCAGTTTGTTTTTCAAAGCCAGTTCCACTTCTCCGGTGTTTTCTCTCATTTCCGGCTCCACATATTCCAGGCCGAGAGCTTTGTAAATTTCCTCCTCGGTTTTTCCTGCTATCATTCGCTGATTTTTTCCGCGTCGTTCCGCGTTAAGTCCGCGAGAGTCGGCGCTTTTTCCGCTTGTCGCGGAAAAAAGACCGTATTCGTTGAGCTTCCATCCCTTAGCAATAGCCAGTTTCCTAATGGCGACGTTATGATCTTTTGAACCGGTGAAATAATTCAGCGCCGCTCCGTATGATTCCGGCGGGACTACGCGCAAATCAACATTAAGACCTGAAGAAAGCTTGATAGACGATTTTGTTTCGCCCGAGACGATTACATGGGCGACTTCCGGCATATTTATAAGATAATTAGTGACAACGGAAGGTTTTTTTGAAATAGCGAGAATATCAATGTCGCCGATGGTCTCTTTTCTGCGGCGCGTGGAGCCGGCGACTATCGCTTTTTCTACTCCGGGTAATTTTCTAAGGCGTTCCTCAAGCATTGAAGCAAACGGTAGGACATTTCCCAAAAGAAAACGTCCGCCTGTTTTTTTCAAAAATTCTATTCCGGTCAATATTTTTTGTTCGCTTTTTTCGCCAAATCCTTCCAGTTTTTTTATTTTTCCGGAAGCGGCCGCTTTCTCAAGGTCTTTTATATTTTTTACGCCTAGTTCCTTGTAAAGTTTTTTTATTGATTTCGGTCCGAGTCCTTCAACCCTTGTAAGTTCCGATAAATTGACCGGAGTTTTTTTCTTGAGTTCTTCAAAATATTTGGAGTGCCCGGTTTTCAAGAGTTCTTCGATTTTTTCGGCAATGGAAACGCCTACTCCGGGAATTTTTTCCAGAGCTTTAATGCCTCCGCCTTCATAAATTTCTCCGGCTTCCTCTTCTCCAAGGCCCTCAACGGCCAAAGCCGCTTTTTCGTAAGCCCGCGGCTTGAAAGGCACGTCTTGCATTTCCAGATATTCGCCTATCTCGCGGAGTATTCTGGCTATTTCCAGGTTAGAGAGCAGGAGTCCCATTTTATAACCCGCTTTCGTTACGAGATGCGACCATTTCGAGCCCCGCCTGCGCCGAGGCTTCAGCGGGCAGGGAAAACTCCGCTTTTCGACGAGGAATAGTTGATGCTATTTCGAGGAGGAAGATAAAACTTTGTTTTATCAATTGGTTCGCTCGGAGAAAATTCATATTCGTGAACTTTCTCTTCGCTGCCAATTGTAAGGGGTTTGCAGCCGAAATGGTAGTCATCGTAGTAGAAATTGGGGTTATAAAATGGGGCTCTATTATTGTCCTTCGCGCGGTTCAAATAGGAATTTTTCGTTCTGGAAAGAAATTTTCACGTTGTCCCCGCGTTTTATTTCCTTTTTGAGAAGCTTTTCGGCCAGCGGGGCGCGGAGATTTTCCTCTATCGCCCTGCGCAACGGCCTGGCTCCGAATTCCGGTTGGTAGCCGATTTTGGCTATCTGCCTGACGGCTGATTCGTCAAATTCCAGCTTTATGCCCTGATTTATCAAAGTGCCTGCCAGATCGTAAAGGTTTATCCCGGCAACGGCGTAAACGTCTTTCGGCGAGAGGTCCTTGAAAACCACGATTTTGGAGAAACGATTTATGAGCTCCGGTTTGAAAACATCCGTCAGGCGTTTCTTCAAATATTCGGCAATGCTTTCCATCTTTTCTCCTTTGGACAGCGACTCGTTGATAATATCGGAATGTGCGTTGGAAGTCGCGATGATTATCGTATTCTGAAATCCGACCGTGCGGCCGAGATTGTCGGTCAGCCGCCCGTCGTCAAAAACCTGCAGGAAAAGATTCAAAATATCTGGAAAAGCTTTTTCAAATTCGTCCAGAAGAATCAAACTGTACGGCTTTTTTAGAATGGCATCTGTCAAAGCTCCGCTCACTTTTCCATCCGGCGAACCAATGAACCTGTAAAAGCTTTCCTTGTCCTGGTACTCTGTCATGTCGAACCTTACCATTGACGATTCGTCGCCGAAGTGTATTTTCGCGAGAATTTTGGCGAGTTCCGTTTTTCCGACTCCGGTCGGCCCAATGAAAAGAAAACTGGCTATCGGGCCGCCGGGCCTGCTTAATCCGCTCCGGTATTCGCGCAAAGACGTACTGACGGCCTTGACGGCTTCCTCTTGGTCTATCAGGCGCTTGTGGATGATGCTCTCCATGTTGAGCAAGGCCTCCGCTTCGGCTCCGCTGGCCTCGTGTATCGGAATATTAACTTTCTCCTCCGTGGCTTTGACGACCTCGTCGCGCGTCAGATATTTTTTTCCTTCTCTCTGGGCAATGATTAGCGCATCCTTGAGAAGTTCTTCGGCGTTTGACGGAAGAAACTTCAACGCCAGATATTTTTTGCCGAGCATTACTGCAGCTTTGATGGCCGCGAAACTTATGACTACTCCCGTCTTTTTTTCCAGAATCAAACTTTCGTAAACAAGAATTTTCTGGGCATCCGCCTCGCTGATTTCATTGACTCTTATGACTTCAAAAATTCCCGTTATGTCACTCCTCGGCTCTATAAATTCCTTGAAGTCCTTGGGATAGGTGGCGCCTATCACTGGAAAAGCATTCTCTTTGATTATCGGCATTAAAGCGTCGGCCGCCGACAGATAGTAATTGCCGGAGGTTTTAACGAGATTATGAAAATCAGGAATGTAGAGAATGACGTTTCCGGCCATGAAAATTTCCTCTGTTATTTTTTTGAGACGCATCTGCATTTCTTTGGACGAAGCGCCGGCAACCAAACTGGCGATTTCCAAGCTTACCAGACGCTTGTCGAAAAGCGGCGATGGCACTTCGTCTTTGACTATCTGGCGCGCCAGATGCATGACTATCGTCCCCTTGCCGATTCCTTCTTCGCCGACCAGAAGGGCGTTTGGACTGATCGAGCGCGAAAGAGTGTCTTCCAACCGCTGATAATCGCTGCCGTGGCCTACGATGAAGCCGACTTCGTTTTCCCTGGCCAAATCAGTCAGGTCAGTACTGAATTTGTCCAATGTCGGCGTAGGACGGCTGGTCCAAGATCTGTTGATTACGCGGTGCCGGAGCTCCCTTTGCGTCTCAAAACTGAAACCGCCGACGCTAGAAGGCAGTGAAAAGCTCCATTTCTTCTTGAGCGAACTCAAAAGCATGGCTAGTTCCAAATCCATGGCCTCAACCGAAAAAGTGTTGAAAATCCTGTCTGTTTTCTCGTCGTCCATAAACAAAAGACCTGAGAACAAATCAGTCGTCTCAATAAACTGGCGGTTGTTCAAAATGCTCCGCATGCCCGCGTTCACGACAAGGACTTCGGCCATTTTCAAAATTGCTTTTTTGTCGAAATGATTTCCATTTTCTCCGGGAGCCATCAGTGAAACAATCTTGTGCTCAACTTCTTCCGGCTTGAGGTCAAGGCGGATAATTCCCTCCCTTATTTCTTTTCTGGACAAAAGTTCTTTGGCTGTTTCCAGGAAAAAATTTCTTTTGGATATCAAACTTCTGTCAAAACTTTTTTCAAGCGCCGAATAAGCCGCCGGCGAAAGATATCCCGCCAGATTTACTTTCCCTTCTTCGTCCATTTCTGAAAACGGTTTGTCTCCCTCGCCAAAGTGGAAAATCATATCCGCAAAAAAAACGAGTATGAAAATTCCGACGGCTCTTAGTTGCGAGATATCTGAAAAAGTCAGAACGAAACCAGCCACTAAGAAAACAATGTATGAAACATAACTCACCGTCCTTACCAAAATACGGCCGGGTAAAGTTATCAAAAACCTCGGTTCTCTGAAATAAAATCTGCCTGCCTGCGCAGATAGGTCTATTTGGTTTTTATTTTGCTCCGAAGGCATATTATCTGGCATAGAAAATATAAAAAAGCATAATAACTGGCGCCGACAGCCACAAAACGTAAATCGCCAGAAAAATAACAAAAACAAAAGCGTAAACGGCAAGCCCTATCAATATCCTGCCCGTCCGGAAAACCACGCCAAGAATCCGGCCGATGAAAGTGTAGTCCTTGAAAAGCGGCTGAAAGAAATAACGGAGCGTAACCCGCATGGCTATTGTCTGGTCCAGCGATTCAAGGAATGAAATAAACTTGTGGAAAAACACCTTTGAAGCGTCTGCGTACCAATGGTGAAAGAAGTCAAAAATCCGGTAGATAAATCTGCCTACCAAATATGTCAGCGAAAAATTCATACTTAATATTATATCACCGACCGCGAATTTATTCTGGCTGAAAGCAAGTTCTTAAAACAGCTTTTTTTGTGTGGGTTTTTCCTCTTTTCTCGTTTCAGTTCCGCGCTCGGCAAGTAAGTTGCCGGCTTTTTCCAGAATTTGGGGCAATTCTTTGAAGTTCTTTTCAAACTCCTCCTTCATCTGTGTAGAGCGAAGGGCTGCTGCAGGATGGTAAATCGGATACAAAAGAAAATCATTGAAACGGAAAATTTTCCCGTGGTCGCGGCTTATTTTGGCATCGGGCAAAAAATAGTTCATGGAGAATCTGCCGAGCGCCACGATTATCTTCGGCTTGATTATTGCGAGCTGACGCGTGAGATACGGCTTATAGGATTCTATTTCATTAGGTAGGGGGTCGCGGTTTTCCGGCGGCCGCCGCTTAACAATATTGGTTATGTAAACATCCTCTTCTTTCCAATTAATGTCGCGGATGCACTGGCGAAGCAACTGGCCGGCCCTTCCGACAAACGGCCTTTTTTGTTCGTCTTCGTTTTTTCCCGGGGCTTCTCCGATAAACACGGTTTCGCTTTCCGGATTTCCTTCGCCGAAAACGAGATTGGCCTCTCGAAGCGGCAAAGTATTGTCGGCTGCTATTTCCTGCTCAAGCTTTTTCAATTCGGAGGCCTTGTCCATAATGAGTATTATAAACGATAAAACCGGCTCTGCCAGAGAGTCGGTTTTGTATTTGTAATTACGCCGATTGGAAAATTATAATCCCTGATTTTTTGGCTGGCGCGCTCTTTTGATTAGTTCATCTCTAAGCTGTTCGGCAACTTCAATAGAAAGTCCCGGTAATCTGCCTTCTGCGCCCATGCCCATTGCGCCATGCCGCCCTACGACTGCACTGGATCCGGCCGTCTGAATCTGAAGGTCTGAAAGCCCCAACAGGCGGGCAACTATCCCGCGATAAATGTCCACGTTCTGAATGCGGTCGTAAGGAATGGTTACATAACTTTTATAAATAACTCCGGATTCTTTTTTGAAACCCATATCAGTTAATTCATAGTGGTAATAATAATAGGAAAGTCGGGCCCATACATAACAAAGCAAAGCGCCAAGAAACCAAACAATTAAAAACGTGATGACGTATGATAGGACAAATTCCGAAAATTTCGCTATTTCGTTGCCACGCCCGCTGGTTACCGCAAAAAATGCTCCTATTAACGGAGAGAGCCAAAGCGATAGGAAAACGGAAACAAAAGTCCAACGCAAAACAAAACTTACGAAGAATAACCAAACTGCTTTCGGATTGAGTTGTTTCATGGTTGTTATTATAGCAAATTATATGACCATATGACTAATTGTGCAGTATTCTTGAATTAGTCCGAACGCATTTCGCCGCCGCAGGCGGCGAGGAAATCCCCCCGCGAAAATCCAGAAAGGCGGCGGAGCCGCACCGCTGACAATTTCAAGTTTTTCTTTGGCGGCAAAATTCTTTGAAAAATTTAGAGTCCCTGACTTTTAGATTGGCGAGCACGCCGCATCAGCTCATCTCGAAGTTGTTCGGCGACTTCTCTAGAAACTCCGGGTAGCCTTCCCTCCGCACCGCCACCCATTACGCCATAACGTGATACTGTTGCACTCGCTCCGGCCGTTTGGATGTGTAGGTCAGAGAGTCCAAGTATGCGAGCCAAGATACCACGATTGATGTCAACGTTTTGAATTCTATCGTAAGGAACAGTGACATATTTTTTATAAATAACACCTGATTCTTTGCGAAATTCAGTGTCGAGAAGTTCGTAGCGGTAGAAATGATATGTGAGTTTAGCCCAAACAAAACTCAAGACGAGAAAAGATGGAATGAAAATCCACAACCATATATCGCCCCAAAATGCAGAACCCAAAATACCCAAAATTAATATGGGGATAAGTGAACGCAAAACAAATTCAGGACTAAGGAAGAAAAGCCAAACTGCTTTAGGGTCAAGTTGTTTCACGTTTTTATTATAACACACTGGAAGACATTGTGCCCCCGCCCCGATTCGAACGGGGACTTCGACCTTCGGAGGGTCGCGCTCTATCCATTGAACTACGGGGGCATGTGCGGGACAAGGAGTTTACGCTCCATGCCTGCCGACAGGCAGATATCCATTGAACTACAAGGGCGATATCCTAATATAACCATCGCTAATCATCTTGGCAATGTACTTTTTGCTTTTTAGGGCCTTTATTCGGCGTTCGACTTTTCTTGCAAGAATCATTGATTGGTACTCTTGGACTAAAACGATTTGAGGATTTTTCATTCTTTTTGTGGTTTGCGTTGTTCCAGAGTGATGTAACTTCATCCTATTCTCTACGTTTCTCGTGCTCCCAACATAAAACTGACTATTCTCATCTCTTAAAATATAAACGTATCCTTTCATGTTTGAATCTCGCTCCGACGCCCATTAGGGTCGGAGCTCCGTCCTCATTATTGAAAATAATGAGCGACGGAGTAAACCGCGGCCGCTAGAAAAACGAAGAGTAGTAAATTGGCGAGAAATTTTCTTATGCCCGACAGCGCCAGTATTTTTTTGCTGACCAGAAGTATGAAAACGTACTGAAGGGCGAGGAATACTCCACCGGCCAGACCTATCGCTCCGAGAAAATTGAAAAACCCGGACAGGAAAATAACCGGCGGGATAATAAGCACGGCCGCGAAACTCCAAAATGCCGGCAGACGCAAATCCTTTTCCAGTCCGTTTTTTATTTCTAAACTCACGGGCACATAAGGCGTCCAAATTGCGAGAATTCCGAGCAAAGCGAAAATCTGCAGTTCCCATAAAGGCCACGACGAAGGGCCGGTGAAAACATCCGGCGAAAAAACTCCGTCCGAGCCCAGAATCCCGATGATGAAAATAAGGTAGATTGCCGCGGAAAAGAAAGTGCCGATGGCAAGCTTTGACAGAAATTTCGAATCGCCGTTTTTCTTTTGCCACTCAAACATCGGCTCTATTGCCGTCCATCCTGCCAGAGAAAAAAGCACCGCCCCAAACGGAAGAAAAATATTTTCTATGTTTACCGGCGCAACGACAGAAAGTCCGTCCTTACCGAGCAAAAAAACCAGCAGAACTATGAGGACTTTGAAAATTGTGGCTAGGAATTCTGCTCCCACTAGCCGCGGAAGTTTCAGAAGGAGAGGCAAAGAAACCGCTAGCCAGAATAAAGCCGCGCCGTAATTATCCAGAGGCGGCGGCAAAATCATTTTGCCGAAATTCTGCGCGAGAATAAGATAAATGACGAGAGTCAGCAAAAGCCCGATAACTATGGAAACAAGCGCCGTGTAAAAAGCTACGCCGCCGAGCCGGTCGCGGACAAGACCGAGCAATCTTTTCTTTTCGTCAACGCGCGCCAAAACAAGCCAATAGAGGTAATGGACGAAAATAACCGCGCAACTCAAAAGCAGGATATAAAAAATTCCGGGCAGCCACCCGGATTCCTTGAAAATATAAGGCAGAGAAAACATTCCGGCGCCGATAGTACTCGCCATAAGCAAACCAACGCTGCCCAAAAAAGATTTGAATCTGGCCATTTGAAAATTTTATTGAATAGTTACAAATGGGATATTCAAGTTTTTCTGTTTTATGTAAAAATTGATTGTGAACTGGAAACCCGTAGTGTACTTAAGTGGTTCTTCCGTCATTGATTTTGAGATTTCTTCGAGAGTCATAGGAATCATTTTGACGACTTCGCTTTCTTGTAAGACCATAGATTCAGCCAATGATTTATCTATTTTCGTTTCGTAAAGTCCGAAGTAATGAACAACTTTAACCTCCCTCCTTGGTAAACGTTCGTCCGCGTAAAAAATACCTATCTTATTAAGCGGCGGTGTAATACCAAGTTCTTCTTTTAGTTCACGGCCGGCTGCTTCGTTATATCCTTCACCCGAATCAACATGTCCGGCAGCAGAATGGTCCAAAAGGCCATCTGATTTTCTCAATTGAACGAGTAATTTGCCTTCATCATTAAAAACAAACACAGCTGCGACCCGGTGCGCATAACCAAGCCTGTGCGCTTCTTCTTTAGTCGTTGTGCCGATAACGTTGTCCTGTTCATCCACCCTATCTAAAATTTCGTCCATTTCGCGGAAGAATCTACCCTTCGTAAACTTCGTCTCCTTGCCTGACTTTGTCGCCCACCTTGATTCCTACTTCCTGTCCTTTCTTGGCCGTTTCAACCGGCTTGTGGTCATACTGCATTGATTTGACCGTCTCTTTGAAATCGGTCGTCGCGCCGGCGAAATGCGCTTTTTCTCCGCAACTGAAAGGGCGATTGAACTTAACGATCGCTACGCCTATATCGCCGTAATAGTGCGTAACCTCGCCAATTGGCTTTCCCTTTGTGACCGGCGCCGGTTTTCCCGCCGATGTTCCGCCCCCACCCGAACCGAATATTGAATTTTTTATTTTTGAAATTAGTTTTCTCATATTTATGTTATTTCTTTTTCTTCATCAACCATCAGTTCCACGACTTTGTCCAGAAGTTTGGCGGGGTCGGTGTCAAAGACCGCTTTGCCGTGTCCCCGTCCGGCCTTTTCCAATATTTCCGGAATCATATCCGTGGTGCCGCCCAGGCCGAGCAAAATGCCCTGCGGCTTTTCATCCTCAAAGGCATTTGTGAATTCGTTAAGTGTTCCTATCCGGCCGCAAACCGTCATAACCGCGTCGCATGCTCTGGTCAAAAAGAGATTTCTGCCGGAGTATCCGAATCCCGTGTAAATTATAAGGTCATGGTAATCAACCGGCAAGCGGTATGTTTTCACATGCTGTATTTTGGAATAAGCCGGGGAAATTCCAATGACGAAACCTCCGGCTTCTTTGGCTCCCTTGGCTGCCCAGTAGGGCGCTCCGGTCGTGGCGCCGGTTATCAGAATGAATCCTCTCTGCGCGATAAGCCGGCCGAGTTCTTCCACTTTTTCCATTGCTCCAGGAACGGCGTTTGAAGTTTCCGCCGAACCGGAGATACAAATTTTGTATTTCAAATTATAAAGTTTGGGGTCGTGGCCGTTGTGATTTTTATTATTCATTCCATTCATTATATAAAGCTTCGCTTCATTAATCAGGTCGCTCGGCTAAAATGAAAATATATTTTCATTTTACTCCTCGCTACTGATTATAGCACGAATTTGTCGCCCGGCCCGGGAACAACGGCATCAACGGCGTAATTGTCCCTTATTTTGCCCGCCAGAACCTCGCTTGAGCCCTCTTCGCCCTGAACCACGAAAACTTTCTTGAGCGACATTCTCATCGGCTTGAGCCAATCCAAAAGCTGGACCTGGTCGGCGTGCGCCGAGTAGGCGTTAATCTCTCTAATTTTGCAACGCACCGGAATTTGTTCGCCGTAAATTTTCACCACCTTTGCTCCTTCAAGAATCCGGCGACCGAGCGAACCGGCGGTCTGATAGCCGACGAAAAGTATGGTGCTCTTCGGGTCGGAAAGATAGCGCATCTCGTGATGAAGAATTCTCCCTGCGTTGGACATTCCCGAACCGGCCATGATTATTTTCGGCGGCGGCACGTTGTTTATTTCTTTTGACTGTTCGGTGGTCAGAGTAAAATGCAAGCCGGGAAAATTAAAAATGTCGTCTCCGCCGCGCTCCATTTTCAAAACTTTCTGGTTGAAATATTTTTCATGCTTTTTGTAAACGGCCGTCAGTTTTATGGCAAGCGGGCTGTCTATGAAAACCGGCATTTTGGGAACTCTGCCGCTTTCAAAAAGTTCGTTGAAATTGAAAAGAAGTTCTTGTGTCCGTTCCATGGCAAAAGCCGGAATCATCAGTACCCCGCCAGATTTGGCCGTGTCTTCTATCGCGTCTTCCATCACTTCCTTGCGCTGTGTGGCCGGTTCGTGCAGGCGGTTTCCGTAGGTGGATTCTATAAGGCAATAATCGGCAGACGCTATTTTTTCCGTTGGCTGGATTATCGGCGCCGGAGTGTTTCCGAGGTCTCCCGAAAAAACAATCGTCTTGCCATCGGCTTCTATATGAATGATGGCCGAACCGAGAATATGACCGGCGTCGTAAAATTTCACCTTGAAACCGGCGACATCAATCGGCTGATGGTATTCAACACCCTCCCATATTTTCATCAGCTCCATAATGTCATGCGTGTCGTAAAGCGGCGGCTTCCTTTCGCGCTCTGCTTCCTGCCCCAGAATGTGCTCGGAATCAATGAGCATTAGTTCAGCGAAATCTTTTGTAGCCAGCGTGGAATAAACTTTGCCCCTGAATCCGTTTCTGTAAAGCTTCGGTAGAAGCCCGATGTGGTCTATATGGGCGTGAGTGATGAGCACCGCTTCTATTCCGGCGGGGTCATAAGGGAACGGCTCAAAATTCTGCCGTTCGGCATAATTGCTCCCCTGTTTCAATCCACAATCAATCAAGATTTTATGCTTGCCCGCCGAAGCTTTCTTGCCCGCCATAGCTTTCCCGGCCTTCGTAGCCGAAGCTACTTCGGCGGAGTAGGCAGCGAAGGTGGGAGCGGAGGCGGGGCCGTTCGATTCCAATAAATAATTAGAACCGGTAACGCTTTTTACTCCGCCGTGAAAAGTTATTTCCATATCGTAAAATTATAACCCAAAATTATATTTATGTTTATTTGTCTTTCCAATTCCACCATTTGAGCAGTCTTGGATTATGTTTTTTTCCAGAAGAATAATAGACGGCGCATCTTAAGGTATAGAGCATGCAACGATCTATTTGTTTTTTCTCCAGTTTGCAAAATTTTTGATAAAGGGTTTCGGGATTTTTACCTTTGAGATTTTTTACGGACTTAATTCTCAGTTTCAGCAAATCTTCTGAAATTTCTTTTCCGACGCCGGGAATTGTCATCAATTCTTTCAGGCATAATGTTTTTTCTTTGCTCGTCATTTCTTCCCCAAAATTTTTAGCGCCGCTTTCAAACGCAATTCCAAACCGACAACCGTCTTGTCCACTTTCTCAAGAGCCGTTTTGGCGTCGTCTTTGCGATAGCCGAGATTAGTCAGCGTCTCCACAATATCCGCGTCCGATTCCATTCTCTTGACCGCTTCGCCCGACATTTCCGTTTTAACTTTGCCTTTAAGGTCAATGATTATGCGCTCGGCTGTTTTCCTGCCGATGCCAGAAGCGCGCGTCAATAAATCGGGTCTGTTTTCCTGGATGGCGGCGGCCAGTTCCTTTAATTCCGATATCTCCAAAATGGAAAGCGCCGACTTCGGCCCGACGCCGGAAACCGAGATTAAAAGCTCAAAAAAGTTCAGTTCTTCCTCGCTCGTAAAGCCGTAAAGGTCCAAAAGGTCTTCGCGCACATGAAGATGCGAATATAATTTGACCCCATTGCCCACCGGAGGCATACTGGAGAGCGCTCTCTTGTGAGTTATGAGTTTTATGCCCACGCCGAGAACCTCAATAACGGCGAAGGAATCCCGCTTTTCAATAAGTTTTCCGGAAACGCTGTAAATCATGTAACCATTATAAATTAACAATCTCTAAATACCAATTTTCTTAAATTTTGCCTGTAAAAAGTAACTAGGGGGTTGCAAGCTTTTTGCTTGCGCCCCCTTTTTATTTTTTTGCTTTTCAGCCCGGCAACAACCACTTCTTGCCATCGTGATTGGGATTGCCGTCGTCATTAATATCGCCGGAACCCCGCCAAGCTTTCATCTGCGCGATGTCCCACTCATCGTAACTCTTATACACGGCATTCTTTGCTTGCCGACGGTCGGAACCCTCCTTTCGGCGATCCACCTCCTTAGCCCAAATAAATGACTGGCCCTGCCGACGATCCGGGCGCCCGTATTTATTGTCCTCGCGAGTTCCTTCTCTGTCTTTCGCTTCTATCTCAAACATCGCTTCTTCTCCTTCCATTCGGGTTAAAAAGCAAAAACCTCGTCTTCGCCAACCAAAAAAATCTGGTTTAGCAAGGACGAGGCTTCGTCGTGGTACCACCTTACTTTCATTGCAAAGCTTTCGCTCTGCAACCTTATTTCCCCTATTATACGGTGGGTTTCCGGCTCCGTTCTTCACGGGCAGCTCCCGGGCGGGTTCCCCTTTTCCGCCAGTTGGCGGATCAAAGTACTATTCCCATTCACGGCTTTTGATTGCTGATAATAGATTATTATATGAACTATTTGTTGTCAACAGACAATCTGTTACGCAAGTCTGCTTCCAATTTCAACAGTATCTTTTGCCGGAGTGATTAGAACCCATCCGATATCGGCAGTGTTTTTGAAACCGAGAGTGAGAACTTCGGAAACGAAACTAGCTACCTTTTTGGGAGGAAAATTCACGATACAACAAACAAGCATTCCTTGTAATTCTTTTTTGGAATGCGTGCCGACTGCCTGCACGCTGGACGATTTGATTCCAATTTCCGCCCCGAAATCTATTTTCAGTTTGAAAGCAGGATTCCGCGCTTCAGGGAAATCGTTGACTTCAATAATCTTTCCGATTCTTATATCAACTTTCTCAAAATCTTCGTAAGTAATAGGCATAAGTTATTTTTACTATACCATGTAAATAATTTAGTAGACACCTTGCAAATATCAAAACTAACTGCTAAAATCCTTTAACAAAAATGCCAATCACAAGAAGCGCTAAAAAAGCCCGCAGGCAGAGTGCCCGCAGGAAAATACAGAATACGAAAAGAAAAGAGGCCTACAAAGGCGCCATCAAAACCTATAAGAAGCAGGTTGCCTTAAAGGAAGCAAACCTGCCTCAACGGCAGGCAGGGCTCTCAGCCGCCTACAAGGCGCTGGACAAGGCAGCCAAAACCGGAGCGATAAAGAAGGGCAAAGCCGCCAGATTAAAGTCCCGCCTCGCCAAGAAATTGGGAACCAAATAAAAAACCTTTCAACAACATACCAACAAACTCCAGTTTGTAAGGATGTTTTGTATAAGCCACGGAAATAAAACATTCTCACATTCTGCAGAATGTGAGAATGTTCTGTAAGCAATTAAAAAGCCCTCCGACCGCGGTCGGAGGGCTTTTTGTTTCCCTCGCCTAAAACCATAGTGAGTTTTACGAACTACGGACTTAGGTGAGGGGCGGCGGCAGTTCGAAAACTGTCGCGCACGCCCCGATTTCACAAACACTCCGCGGCAATCAAGATCGCGCATACAACGGCGCCGACGCCGAAGAGTATGGCGATTACGATTGCGATCCCTGCCAGTCCGCCGACTGGCAGCGTGTACGCCAATCCCGTGGCAATCACAGAAATCGCCCCAGGTATAAAAATGATTAACAATTCCTTCTTGATTACCGTTCTAAGTTTCATACATACCTCCTGCGTATGTTGTTACACCGAGAAAGGCCGGATTGTTTCCGACTCTTGTGCCAATTACAAAGTCCAGCCTATAGATTCTGATATTATAGTCGTTTTGTCAAAAAGTTCTAAATAATCAGGTCTACTAACACCTCTTCATACTCAAGCTTCCCCGATTTCACCAAAATATCGTATTTCGCCAAACGTTCCAGTTTGTCGGGCAATTGATACGCGAGCATATTGAAAACTTTGGGCATCGGCTCGTTAAGCAGGAAAAGTTTTTCCAACGACGCCAGGCGGATGCCCAATTCGTAATTTTTCAGATTTTTGAGAAGCCCGAAGTAATCGGGGTTGATTTCTATATCCATCGTCTCCAGTTCTTTGATGCCTATACTCTTTTTCGGAAGAGACGCTAATTTGCGAATTTCGGTTACCAGCGACCAGGTGTCGTTTTGGTAGGCCTCTGCGAGAAATTTCACGGCTGCCGCCTGTATTGTTATTTCGTTTTCTTTTGCGATTTCCGAAATGAACGCTTCCCACTTGGCGCCCGTAAGATAAGGGAAATCCTGGCTTTTGATATTCACGGATTTTCCGGCGAGAAAAGTCAGGCCTTCGGTGGATTTGTTTTTTTCGGAAACTAGAATTGTGGCGTCGGGATTTTTGGCTGCTCCCTTGAGAGATGCCGTAAGTTCTTTTTTAACGGCTTCTCCGCCCGTAATTTCAAACATGTTTTCCAAAATCGCGAGTTTCTTCGGGTCAAAAAGCGACTGGCTGCCGATGAATTCGGCAAACTTCGGGAATTCTTCTTCTTTCGACAAATCAAAACGCCCGACCGCCACGCCGGAATGCTTCTTTCCAAATTCGGCGATTATCTCGTTCTTTTTCTGGAGCCGGCGGTATTCATCCGCCCCGTGAAGGAAAATTATCATGGTTAAACTATTTCAGCATTATAGCACTGCTCGCAGTAAACAATATGAGGCCCATCGGAGGCATAACTGGTTTCAAATTCATTCACACAGAGAATTTCGCCATGAGGATGAACAGACGTATTGGTATAAGTGTTTTGGCTTCCACACATACATTTTCTTTTCCATAATTTGGGCGGGTTTATTCTAGCCATCCTTGAATAATGCCTGCAGTTGGGGCACAGAGTCGGCAATGGCGCATTAAACTTTCGGTAGAAATTAAGTTCATTGGGAACGATTTTGAAAGCCGTGGTGCATTTTTCGTTGCAATTCCCAGCATGCTCACACCCTATGATTTCATTCAAAATTTCATCGCCGACATTATCTATTGAATCAGGCAATTCTTCCGGTTTTTTGGTTATCGTGTAATTTCTTTTCTCCTCTTCTTTCCATCGGTATCCAAGCGAAATCGCCCCATCTTTTTTCAACGGAAACCATTCCATAGCGGCAGTTTCATTGTAGGCAAACGGACTCACGGAAGGAGAAAAAAATTCTCCCCATTCTCCGGTTTCTTTCATGTGATTGATTATTTTCTCCCGCAAAGCAGTAAATTCCTCTTTTGAATACTGCTTGTTCAAAATTGCATAGGAGATGTGCTTCAGTCCGGTAGAGCCAAAAACATTAACGCAAGAATGACAATTATTGGAATATTCCGCTTCCGTGCATTTCCAGCAGAAAATGGAAACTTTGTTGCCGCGCGAATTGTCCGGAGTTACCGATTCATAACACAATTCCGGCATACCGGTATTGTTGCAATCGTAGGAATCCTTCGCTCCTTGGTTAACGACTATGTACGTAGAATTTTCAACAGGGGCAGAGCAGTAAAAACAGCTTCTTGAATTTTTGGCTTCGGTCATAAGAAACCCGGTTGAGTTCAAATTCTTGATGATGCAAGTATATTTTCTCGGGAATTGCAGAATGAATTTATCTAATTCCCGACGGCACTTCTCAATACCGGCGCGGCTTTTCAAATTCAATTTTTCCAATTCTTTTTCATAATCCTCTTTTGAATATTGTTTGTTCAAAATACAATATCGTTTATTACGAAGCCCTACGCACATCGTACAATCGGAGCATCCCTTAAGGTCGTATCCGAATATGCAATTATTGGAATCAAAACATAAATCGCAATACTTACAGCCATAGCATCTGTCACAATTCACGCTTTCGTATATCAGCTCACTGTTGTTTACATTCCAAACATCCATAACATCTTTTGCATAATTCGCGGCGTACATATAAAGGCCGTTCTCCACGTGCCATCCGCATACCCCGAGATAGCAATTCTTGCTGAAGGCCCAATCGTATGTATACTCGCAATTCATGCTGGCTACGCCATTGTCATTCATTATTGAAAGCGCCGGTACGACATTCTGGAGATCTTTGTATTGTTCTGCGAAGGTCCGGCTGAAGTCAAAGTCACGACCGTAGGATTTCGGGTCCCAGCCATCGCTCCACCAGCATTTCTGACAATAAACAGGAAAAGTAGCATCGGCTGGATAAATTGAGATAATATTCTTTTTACATAGATTACACTCTCGCTTGTAATAATTGCGCTCATTTCTAAACAAAAGCCGTCTCCGCAAACGGCATTCGGGACACCAGGTCGGTGGCGGCACTTTTATCTTTTCGTAAAACGAAAAATCGTCGGGCTCGATGACGAATTGTTTTCCGCAGTTTTTACAATTTCTTTTTTCTATTCCCATCATATCCGCTAAAGTTTCTCACATTTATTCCGGACATGCATCTTATTTGCAGAGAATTTGCGCATAGTAAACTAATAGTTTACTATTTTCAGCAAGTATGGCGAGCATTACAAAGAAAAAATCTATCAGGGACATTGTCCTCTCTTCCCTCCAGTCCGGCCTCATGGAAACGAAAAACTTAATTGAAAAGGTCAATAAAATAAGGCCGGGAACTACAAAGCAGGGCGTTTACAAAATACTGCGGGCGATGAAAGACGAAGAAATAATAGTTATTTACAAAAAATCTGTTTCCTTGAACGCGACATGGATAACGAATATGAACAACTTTTTTTCCGTAGCGGAGCGTTCCTATTTGAAAAATAAAACCGGCACCGGAAATTTGCTTGATTTAGAGAATGGCGAAAAGATACGATATGAATTTCAAAGCGCGGCGAATACCGATGCCTTTTGGGACCATGCGCTTTATATTTTGATGGAAGCGCATCCCGGGACTACATGGTTCGGTTACAACCCGCATGATTGGTTTTTCATCGCCCGCAAGAAAACGGAAAGCGAGCTGAGGGATTTCATAAACAAAAAAGGTGGAGTGTATGTGATGACCGTCGGCAGCAGGACGGCTTTAGACCGTCATATCGCAAAAGAATTTGATGGAGTGCGAGCCAAATACTATATGCGGGATAAACCGCTTTTTCTCAAAAACAATTATTATGTAAACGTTGTGGGCGATTTTATCGTTGAAGTTCTGATAGACAGAAAAATCGCCGACCGCATTGAGGATTTATACAAAAAAACAAAAGTTTACTCCGATGAAGCGAGGGAAGAGCTTCAGGTGATTATAAACTCAAAGGGCAAAAGCAAACTTGTAATATCAAAAAATAAAATTAAGGCAAAAATGCTAAGGAATAAACTTAGCAAACCGTTTCATTTCGGCTGAGCAATTCCTTGTTTCACTGATCATTTTTTGAAAACAGCTCAATAAAACCCAAAATTGCCAAAACTACGATTAAAGGAAGGAAAAGAACCCAATTCCACCACCAATAAGGGGACATCCAAGAAACGTTTGACCAGTAATCGAAGATAAGAAATAAAACACCTGCAGCAGACAAGCCCAATAAAACTTTCCCTCCTATTTTACGTTGTCCTTCGCGACTATCTTTATCAAGCTGTGTAAAAAAACTGGCAATAAAAAGTACCAGGAAAATAAGTATTATAGGCCACATCCAAGAAAGATAATAACCAAAGAGAAAAATAATCGCTAAATCATTAATTTGAAGAATAATAGGAAGAATAATTATAGCGGGCAAAGGAAGAAATAGGGCGACCGCACTCCACAAATATTTCCACTTGATGTTCTTTTTCATGCGGGCATTATAGCATATTTATTTTTTTGCCTTGGAACGATTAGCCGAAGCAGCCCTTATAAATTCAACGAAAAGCGGGTGCGGCTGAAGCGGACGGGATTTGAATTCCGGATGGAACTGCGTTCCTAAGAAGAATGGATGGACGCTTTGCGGAAGTTCGGCGATTTCCATCAGCCGGCGGTCAGGCGATACGCCGGAAAATACCAATCCCTTCTTTTCAATGCGTTCAATGTATTTCGGATTCACTTCGTAGCGGTGGCGGTGGCGTTCGCTTATGCGACCATTGACTATTGACCATTGACTATTGACATACGCTTTATAGGCAATCGTTCCTTTTTTGAGAAGCGCCGGATAAGCCCCGAGACGCATCGTTCCGCCATAACTTTTTTCTTCAATATTCTTTTTCTGTTCCAAAAGAATGTCTATAACCGGAAACGGTGTTTTAGGATTTATTTCCGTTGTGTTGGCTTTTTTCATTTCAACGACATTGCGTGCGAATTCCACGACTGCAAGCTGCATTCCATAACACAAGCCGAAATAAGGTATTTTATTTTCGCGGCAGTATTTGATCGCTGAAATTTTTCCTTCAACTCCCCTGCTTCCAAATCCTCCTGGAACGAGAACTCCGCCGTATCCCGAAAGTTTTTTGAGCGAAGCGGGAGATTTTTCAAAGTCGTGGGAGTCCAGCCATTCTATGGCAACTTTTTTCCTGAGCGCGTATCCTGCGTGCTTAACTGCCTCAATTACGGAAATGTAAGAATCGGTGAGTGTGAAATCTCCGCTGCCGAAATATTTTCCGACTATGCCGATTTTGATTTCGTCTTTGCTCCGCTTGGCGGTCTCGCAAAGTTTTTTCCAGTCCTTCATATCGCGCGTTCCCGGCTTCAAGCCGAGCTTCGCGAGTATTCTTTCGCCGAAGCCGTCTTTGTCAAAATTAACCGGCACATCGTAGATATTTTCCACATTCGGCGCGGAAATGACATTGCCCGGAGTAATACTGCACATAAACTCCAGTTTCTCTTTGCGTTTTTTATCAAGCGGAGTATGAGCACGGGCTATTATGAAATCGGGGTGGAGGCCGACCGAGTTCAAACTGCGGACGGCGTGCTGTGTCGGTTTTGTTTTGAGTTCGGTCCCGCCCGCGCCAAGAGCCGGCACGAAGCTGACCAAAACCAAGGCCACATCGCCCGGATTCTTGAGTTTGAGCATTCTTACGGCCTCCAAAAAAAGGATGTTCTCGTATTCGCCGACTGTTCCTCCGATTTCTGTTATGACTACTCTTGCCTTGTTTTTCATTGCCGCTTTCTCCAGCCGGTCTATGACCTCCAAGGGAATTCTCGGCACGACTTCAACCTGCTTGCCTCCGTATTCCAAATTCCTTTCTTTCTGGATGACCGACAGATAAATGCTGCCCGTGGTCATGTAATTTGCTTTGGTCAAACTTCTGTTGAGATAGCGTTCGTAGTTGCCCATGTCCTGGTCGCATTCGGTACCGTCGTCCAAAACAAAGACCTCGCCATGTTCGGTCGGATTCATAGTGCCGGCGTCCACATTCACATACGGGTCTATTTTTACGGATGTCGCCTCAATCCCGCGCGATTGGATAATTTTTGCGATGGAGGAGGCGGTAATGCCCTTGCCCACTCCGGACATGACTCCTCCGACTACGAAAATATATTTAACCGATTTTTTTGCCATTCTTAAATTATTTTTACAGTATGACGTCCGTAGTTCGCCATATTACATATCCTCCGGGATTTCCCTCTGCGGAACGAGCGACTGATCGGTAGGTAAAGTAAAGAAAAAAGTAGTGCCGCGATTCAGTTCCGACTCAACGCGGACTTCTCCGCCGTGGGCTTCAATGATGTTTTTGCAGATATAAAGGCCGAGGCCTGTTCCTTGTGTCTGAAATTTTATGGCATTTTCGGCGCGGAAAAATTTTGTGAAAAGTTTCTGGACTTCTTCCGGCGGTATGCCGATACCCGTGTCTTTTATACTAACCTCGATAAACGGCCTGCCGGAAACCTGTGCGGCGCTGACTACAACCTCGCCGTTTTTGACGTTGTAGCGGATGGCGTTGTCCAGAAAATTGGAAACCGCGAGAGCCAATCTTTGGCTGTCTATAAAAACAGGCGGCAATTCAACTTGCGGCTTGTTGAAATAAAGCCGTATGTTTGCTTTGTTTGCCGCAGGCATGGCCTGTCCCAGAACCTGATTTAGAAAGTCCTCCAGCTTGGCCTGCTCAAACTTATAACCGAATCTTCCCTCTTCTATCTTGGATATATTGAGAAGGTTTTCCACTATCTCCGAAAGGAGGCGGCTCGCCTTGAGAGTGCCGTCCACAATTTCTTTGTTGGAGTCGCTGAGAGTAGTATCGCCGCTTAGCGCTTCAAGCCCCCAATCAACATATGTAAGCGGCGTTTTCAGCTGATGCGAGGCAACGGCCACGAAATCACTTTTTGTTTTGAGAAGGGCCATTTCATGGGTGCGGTTCTGGATCACTTTTAGGAATCTTGCCGGCTGGCCGGGAATCTGGTCAAGGCGCGAAGCGCTTACGCGAAGCTCAAGCTGAGGAGTCGTAAAAGAGAGGTCAACTATCTGCGGCCAGGCGCCGGCCTGCGAACGTGGAACCATTACCGGAGCAAGCGTCGGAAAAATGGTCTGTGCCAAAAGACGGAGTTTCGGATTATCCACCGCTTCCGGCTTTATGACCGTTCCCGTAACTTCTCCGGCTCTGACCATGAAAAGCTTTTCCGCGGACGCGTTGAAAAAAAGTACGCGGAAATTTTCATCGTAGATGATAAGCGTGTCTCCGAAATTATTGAGAATGGATTCCAGTTCGTTTTGGCTGACTTCGGCGTTGACTGCCTGCTTGGTTTCGACGACAGTGCTTCCGTCTGCGGATTTAGACGAAGCGAAAAGTAAACCGAGGATAACTATCATCAGCGCGAACACGCCGAGAGACCAAACCAGCGGCAAAAAATACAATGCTATCAAAACAACGCCCGCGGTCGGGAGAATTGAAATGAGGAAAAATTTCAGGTTAGACATCAGTTCGTTTGTGAAGGTTTTCCGAATTATACCACAAAAACCTGCCCGAAAAACATCACAAAAACCTGCCTTGTTTTGAGCCGGAGTCCTCTTCCGGTTTTTTCACCGGAGTTTTGGCCGGAGTTTTTATAACACCGTTGTCCATCCTGTTAACCAGAGCTCTGAAGCCGAATTTTTCAAAATATTCCTTTATGGCCAGCGTTTTCATTTCGGCCCTCAAATCTTCCAGTTTGATGTCGCCAATCGGAACATTCATTTCCAAGGTCACCAGTTTCTTGGAAAGCTCCGCCTGCTCTTTGGATTCCAGAAGTTTTTCCCTGACTTTCTCGGGAAGAAGCGCCGGGTTGGCATAAGCGTTTTCCAAGGTTCCCGCTTTATGAAGAATGCTTACAGCGGTTTTCGGGCCTATGCCGGAAACGCCTTTGATGTTGTCGGATGCATCTCCGACAAGCGCTTTATAATCCAGGAGCTGTTTCGGCTCAAGCCCGTATTTATTCTTCACGGCGGCTTCGTCAAAATCCATCGTTTCGCTTATTCCCTTTTTGAAAGTACGTACGATTATTTTTCCGTCGCTGACCATCTGGAGAGTGTCCATATCGCCCGTCATTATTACAACCATTAAATCATCTTTTCCGCCCGAGGCGGATCCGCTTTGAGCGGAAAATTTTTCTGCAAATGTCGCTATCAAATCGTCCGCCTCAAAGCCAGCTTTATCAAACGGCCTGACTCCGAATTTTTCAAAAAGGTTGGGCGCTTCTATAAGCTGGGAAATTAAAATGTCTTCGGTCGGCGGCCGCTGGGCTTTGTACTCTTTGTATATCTTGTCGCGGAAAGTCGGCTCGGGTCTGTCGAAAAGCGCGGCGGCATAATCCGGCGGCGTCTCGCGGAAAATTTTCAAAAGCACGCTGGCCAGGCCGTAAAGCGCCCCACTTGGCCGTCCGTCCGGCGCCGTAAATTTAGGCAAGGCGTGAAAACAGCGGTGGATTATTGAATTGGCGTCTATAAGAAGGAGGGTTTTCATCAATGGTTTACGAAATACCTGCCTGCCGGCAGGCAGGCGAATTTGTACGAATGTACGAATAAAAAATTGAAGATTTGCTATTCGCATTATTTCGCCAATATTAGCATTATTCGTGATTACTCAAAATATGTCTCTAAGATAACATTCCGTACAATAAACTACGGGCGCATCTTCTTTCCGATAATTTGTACGGAAAGTTTTTTTACACTTGTCGCAATTCCGCTCCGTAAGAGTCATTTGCCATGCCCAGCGTTTCACTTTTTCTTCTATGCGACAAAATGGACAGCGTCTTGGAAGCGGTAAATTATGCTGGCGAAGGAACTGCAATTCCTGATGGGTAATTTTATATCCCCTCGGACACGTCATACATTTGATTGCTTCATTCAAAATATCATCCTTAGTATCTTTAATGTTGTCAGGTAAATCTGCGGCCGTTATGGTCGTCTCGTGCTCACTTAGCGGAATTTCGGCCCAGGCAAGCTTTTCTTTTAGGGCCATTTCCTTTTCAAGCGGGAAAAACATATGCGCAAAAGTATCATTGTAATCGTGAGGAGAAAACTGCATCGGAAAAAACTCGCCGTATCGGTATTCCCTGCCGACCGCATCAACATACGGTTCTTCTTTCATGTGCGCGATTATTTTCTCACGCATAGCGTGAAAATCTTCTTTGCTATATTTCTTATTAAAAATGTAATAGCTTTTATTTCTTAACCCGGAACATCCGAATAGAAAACTATCATCCATACAACTCTTGGAGTATTCAATGTTGTGGCTATTGTGAATATCCTGGCTGAACTTCACGTCAGCAACTTTATTTCCAACCGTAATGCATTCATAAATTCGCTCTGCTCCTTCTCCCCAATCGGTATAATCATAACTATCTTTAGTATTTGGATTTTTAATAAGCATCAAATATTTAGAGTCCTCGCAATAACCGCATTCATAACATTCTTTGCAATTCTTCGAATAGAATACGTAATTCCCAGTGCAGTTTTCCACGAAATCCTGGTAATAGGGCCATGGAAGAGATTGTTTCCAAACTTCTTCGGCCTTCATCTTCATTTCCTGATAAGTTCTGTATGAACCGAGATCCATGCTTTTCATCCGCCGTTCGTATTCCTCTTTTGTAAGCTGCTCATTGAAAAAAACATACTTCTTGTTGTGAAGATTCGCCGAACCGAAACAGTATTGATTATTCCTGGAATCCTTGATGAAAAAACAATCTAACGAATTATGCACATTCCCGCGGGAACCGTGCACTTTATGATTACGCCAACTGTTCATCGTGTCATAGCATTGTTCGGATCCGAATGTGACGCTGCAATCAAGCAACGATTTATTCTTGTCGCAAAGATAAAAACCATACTGCACATCCTCGTTATAATCGGAATAAAAAATCAAATAGCAATTTTTGGAATGGTCTACGTGATTCGTATACGGAGACAGTTCGGCAACGCTTTTAGTGACAGCCAATCCCCTTATTGGAACATTGTGCAAATGTTCGTTCAGCTGTTCAAAGAACGGCCGTGAAAAATCGTAATCTCGCGCATAATCTTCGGGATTCCATTTGTCGGACCACCAACAGTCCGTGCAATAAATTATATAGGGTGACTCTGGGCGGTACATTGAAATCTTTTCTTTCCCGCACAGGTCGCATTTTCGCTTGTATAAACGGAGTCCCTTGAACCATGCGAGGCGGCGCTGAAGCCGGCATTTTGGGCAAAATGTGGGCGGAGGAACATCAATCTTTTTGTAGAAATTAAAATCCTCCGGTTCTATTACGAAGTTTTGCTTACAATTTTGACAGGTTCTTGATTCTTTATTCATGTTTTTATCCCGCTTCGCGGGATCCACGATTTTGTAACCCCTCGACAGGCTCGGTGACAAAATCGGGACAGTTCTGGCAGTTTTTGGTTTCAGAATTTTGCATAATACTTCCTTATACCCCTTATTCGCGCGAATAAGGGGTATAAGGAATTAGGATACTTCATTATTATAGCAGGCCTCGCAGTAAACGATTTCCGGCCTGTCGGGCGAATATGATGTTTGGAATTCTCTTGGGCAATGCTCCTCGTCATGCGGATGCTTAGTTTGATTGGCGTAAACCCCGTTATCCGATTTCAAACCTGCACACTGGCATTTTCCAGGCCATAATTTAATGGGATTTTTCTTGTTTATTCTTTGATAGTGGCGGCAGTTGGGACAGAATCGGGGCAAGGGAATATTCATCTGCCTGTAAAATTGCAATTCCGGCACAATTATTCTGAAGGCCGAAGTACATTGCTCTTTGCATTCTCCTTTATGCGAGCATTCTATTATGTCGTTCAGTATGGAGTCATTTACGTCTTTTATGTTGTCGGGAAGGTCTTGAGGATATTTGGTAATTGAATAATTGCGTAATTCGGGTTCTTTCCATTTGAAGCCCTTGTTTATAATTTCATCCTTTGTAAGCGGAAAATGTTCCTGGACTATGGACTCGTTGTAAGCGAAAGGAGAAAGTTCCGGAGGAAAAAATTCGCCGTATTTGTATACTCTCCCTTTTGAATCAATGTAGGGCATATCGTTCATGTGTTTTATTATTTTCGGCACCAGTTCTTCGTATTCCTCTTTTGTGTACTGCTTGTTCAGGATAGAGTATTGCTTGCTTCTGACCCCTATGCAACCGAAAAGGTTAGAGGATGCCGTTCCTATATACCAGCAATATTGTAAATTAGACGACATACTCCAAGAGTTAAAACAGAACCTGACATCGCGCTGTCCCCCACCAGTTCCCATGCATTCATATATCCTTTCGGCGCCGCCGCCCCACATTGTAAAATCGTACGAATCAGCTGTTTTAATTGGAACTATTATAAACTGGCAATACTTGGAATCCTCGGTACTGACAATTTCATATCCGTTTGAAACGTTTTTTGACCAAAAAATATAATCTCCCGTTACGTTTGAATTCCGAGAATCTATGATGTATTTATACGGACGAAGTAGCGCGCCTTCTTTCAATTTCTTTTCTATTTTCAGACAGGTTGAATAAGAACCGTTATTCCATTCAGCAAGTTTTTGTTTGTATTCTTTCTCAGTAAGCGGCTGATTGAAAAAATAATATTTCTTTCCCTTGAGCTCCACGCATCCGAAACAATCGGAACAACCAGTCAGGCCGCGGGAGAAATGAACGTTGACGCATTCTTCGCAGTCAAATATGTGCGTGCTTCCGTAGCATTTGTAGCAATTGATGGCGTTATAGCATCTTTCGCAGGAAAGAGCATGGGTAATGTCGGCGCATGATTTGCTTTGTTCCAGAAACTCGCCATAAGAACATTCTTCGTCGTAATCGGAATTGAACATCAAATAGCAATCCTTGAGATAGCTGCTTATATTAGAATAATTACTCCGAACAAGCGTTGTTTCTGAAACTAAGCGCGCGAATTCCGGCACATCCGCCGCCAATTCCGCGAATTGCTGAAAAAACGGCTTTGAAAAATCGTATGGCCTGCCGTACTGTTCCGCACCCCAGTCGTCAGACCACCAACAGGGCGAGCAATAAACTTTTTCGTGTCCGCCCGCAGGGAACATTGAAATGACGTTTTTGCCGCATTTGTCGCAATCGCGCTTGTAAAATGTGCGTTCGTTCATAAAACAAAGACGCCTCTGTAGGCGGCAATCGGGGCACCAAGTTGGCGGCGGAACTTTTCCGCCCATGGCGGATCCGCCTCGGGCGGATATTTTTTCGTAGAACGCAAAATCGTCGGACTCAATAGTGAACTGCGTTTTACAACTCTGACAAATTCTCGTTTCTTTATTCATAGTTAATTTTTCATTCGCCCATTCGCGCGAATGAGGGAAGTGAGAACTTTCCTCATTTTCTTTTTCTTTGCCCTTTTTCTTTTAATGTCCATAGTTCATCGTTCATAATAATCAGGCGTTCGTTCTCTTTTTTCCCGTGACTCAATTTCAACCACATTGCTGATTTAGGAATTATCTTTTTTAACCTGTCAGCCCATTCTACCAGAATTATGTTTTTCGAGTCGGTGGTGATTTCCTTGAAACCCAATTTCAAAAAATCTTTGGAGTCAGCTCTGTAAGCGTCTATATGTATGAAATTTACGAATTTAGAATTGCTCAATTGCGGCAATTTTGTATTCCTCATCAATATAAATGTCGGGCTCTGTATTCTGCCTTTGATTCCAAGCCCTGCTGCGAACCCCTGCGTAAACGTGGTTTTCCCGGCGCCAAGTTCGCCGCTAAGCGCAACAACAATTGCTTTTTTGCCCTGTCCACTTTTTAGTATTTTTTTGGCCAGTTCTCTGCCGAACTTTTTAGTTCCGGCCGAAGAAGAGCTTTGATAGGTAGTCATTCTTTTTGAAAATTACGATTATAAAAAAAGAATAAATCAGCCCGATGAATAGCGCCAGCCCTAAGATGTCAAAAATGCCGATTGATTGGCCAAGTAGTTTGTCAACGGGGTAATTTTCTGCGACTGAAATTTCTTTAACTATTTTATTCACCGCGCCGGGAGTCGGTTCGGAGAAAACAAAAGTCCCTCTCTCGGTTCTGCTGAAACTTTTTCCATCCTGCGCGCTGCCGGAAAATGCGGACTGTGAAATAAGTTTCCCCTGATTGTCGTAAAGCGAGAGAGAATCATTTTGATTCCTCAAAAGAAGTTTTGTTTCCGGCTGTTTCAAAACGAGATACCCCCCTGCGCCGATATTTTGGTCTTTTAAAATAAATTTCTTTCCATTTCCGGAAACAAGTGTCCAGTCGCGCAATAAGATTTTTTCGGAGCTGTTATTGAAAAGTTCCACCCATTCGGCTCCGCTGTCGACGCCAGACGGATTGGGAAGCCACTCATTAATTAAAATCATAAATTCTAAGCACTAAATTACAAACAAATTACAAATTTCAATGTTTTAAAAGTTTGTAGTTTGAAAATTTTGATATTGTTTAGGATTTAGATATTAAGATTTGGAATTTTCGGCTCATAGTAGTTCTCCTTTTCGCCGAATGCCGAGATGTTCGTAAGCCGCAGGCATGGCTATGCGGCCGCCCGGAGTCCGTTTCAAAAATCCAAGCGTCATAAGATATGGCTCGTAAATATCCTCTATGGCGCCCTTGTCTTCGTTCAACGCCGCCGCCAGAGTGCCAACGCCTACCGGTCCGCCGCCGAATTTGTTTATTATCGCTTCTAAAAGGCGCTTGTCCTGGGGTTCCAGGCCTGCCTCGTCTATATCAATCATTTCAAGGGTTTTTCTGGCTATTTTGTCGTTCACAACCGCATGTCCGTGAACTTCAGCGTAATCGCGCGCCCGTTTCAAGAGGCGGTTGACCACGCGCGGAGTCGCTCGCGAAGCCCTGGAAAGGATATCAATCGCCTCCGGCGTCATTTTCATTCCTAAGATTTCGGCTGAGCGCTTTAGAATCGCTTTGATATCATCAACGCTGTAATAATCCAAACGGAAGGTTGCTCCGAAGCGCGAACGCAACGGCTGGGACAGAAGATTTTCTCTGGTCGTCGCGGCTATCAAAGTGAACGGCGGAAGGTCAATGCTGAAACTTCTTGCAGTCGGACCCTTGCCGACAACCAGATGGAGCTTTCTGCTTTCCATTGCCGGATACAAAACTTCTTCAATGAGCCGGTTGATTCGATGCGCTTCGTCTATGAAAAGCACTTCGCCCGGTTCAAGATTGGAAAGAATGGCCGCCATGTCGCCGAGCTTCTCAAGCGCCGGGCCGGAAGTCGTTTTCACGCTGGCGCCGAGTTCCTTTCCTACGAGATACGCGAGAGTCGTTTTTCCGAGTCCGGCCTGTCCGCAAAGAAGAATATGGTCCATTGGCTCGCTTCTTTTAAGGGCGGCCTCAATTATTATTTTTAAATTATTTTTTGTTTTGTCCTGGCCGTAATATTCTTCCCAGCGCAAAGGACGCAACGCCTGGTCTATAGTCAGGTCTTCCTTGCCTAAAATGGAATTATTCTCGTTCATTTTGGTTCTATATTGATTTTACGGGGTTGACCCCCACACCTAATGGCAAGTGCCGCATTTTTAATTAGTTATTTTACATAAACTTGCCATTAGGTGTGGGGGTTGACAAAATAAAAAACTTGTGCTAACATATCAGGACTTTAATCGGTGATTTGCCGGTTATTGATGCAAGTCGCCTCAGACCTGGGGGCGGGAACTATTTTGCGATTAGGACGGTTTGGTCTCGGCGAAACCTATCCTCGCAGGTAATTCTAAACTCTTTTAATTTTATTAAACAGAGTCTCTACTCCCACCAGGGAAAAGCCCCCAGATCTGAGTCGGCTTTTTATTTTGTAAGATACTTTTGCTAATTTTCAATTCACAATTTCCAATTTTCATTGAATTTACAATTCAAAAATTTACAAACGTTTGTAAATTGAATCATTGAATCATTCATTGTAAATTGAACATTGAAAATTTGACGGCTCACCACTCCAGCGGGCCAGTCGCGTCCTCCACTTCACGGAAACTTGTTGAGCCCTCCAGAATTTTGAGGATGCCGTCTTCCTGCATGGTTATCATCCCCTGTTTTTTAGCGAGCTCTTTGAGAACCATTCTGGGCGCACCCTTTAAAATTGCTTCCTCAAACTCAGGTTTGATTTCCATGAATTCAAATATTCCCACTCTGCCCTTATATCCGAATCCGTTGCATTTGTCGCAGCCGACCGGTTCGTAAACGAAACTTTTTTCATATTGTTTTTTGTTGACCTTGTCCGGCAGTTTCTCCAGAAATTTTTTTATCTTAGATGATAGTTCCGGATCTATTTTGGATTCCCTTTTGCAGTTGGAACAAAGGACTCTGACCAGCCGCTGGGCGATTATCAGTGTAACCGCAGGCCCGATGGTCGCCGGCTTTACTCCCAAATCCACCAATCGCGGCACTGCGCCAACGGCATCATTTGTGTGGAGCGTGGAAAAAACAAGATGTCCGGTCAAAGATGCCTGCAGGCCTATATCAGCCGTGTCTCGGTCGCGTATTTCTCCGACAAGAATTATGTCCGGGTCCTGGCGCATTATGGAACGAAGCCCGTCGGCGAACGTGTAGCCGGCTTCCGGGTCAACCTGTGTCTGCTCTATTCCCTCTATGCGGTATTCTATCGGGTCTTCAATAGTGATTATCTTTATTTCCGGGTTAGCCACATGACGTATAAAAGCGTAGAGTGTGGTTGTTTTTCCGGAACCGGTCGGTCCGGTATTCAAAATCAATCCGTGCGGCATTTTGAGCTGGCGCTCCACTATCTCCAAATCGTCGTTCCGCAAACCAAGCTGGTTCAAATCCACTGCGACCGCGTCCGGGTCCAACAAACGCATTACTATTGTTTCTCCGAATTCGGAAGGTATTGTTGAAACCCTGACTTCAATTTCTTTCTTGGCCATCCCAATGGTGAAGCGTCCGTCTTGCGCCTGATCGCGGACGTTCATCTTAAGGTCCGAAAGAAGTTTGATTCTTGAAACGAGATGTTCGTAATTTTTCAGAGGCAGGTTCGCAAAGATATCGTGCAAAATCCCGTCCAGGCGGAAACGCACTTTCGCTTTTTCTTTTTCGGCTTCAAAATGGATGTCCGAAGCGTGAGTAGAAAGACCGCCAGCAAGAACGATTTCAAGGAGCGAAGTTGTGCTGACGTCTACGAAATTAATATTTTTTATTTCTTTTTGGACTTCTTCGAGGGTAGTAAGTTGTTTTGCCAGTTCCTCAAGGCGCTCCGGAGAAATATCCACTTTGCCGGTTATCTCTTTTGATTCTTTTGGTATGAACGAATATGATTCCCAGATTTTTTCGATGGCGCTTTTGGAAGCGACAAAAATTTTGGTTTCGAATCCGGATGTTTTTAATTTTTCTATTACTTTGGTGAGTGTCGGCGATTCGAGATTGATGACGGCCAAAGCCACCATGTTCTCGTTTTTTCCGCCCGAGGCGGATCCGCCTTTGGCGGATATTTCTATGGCCGCGGCACCGGCTTCCTTGGCGTCTGCTTCCGGAACAAGTTTGAGCGCGTCAATGCTGACCGGTGTAATTCTAAGGTCTATGTATGACAAGTCGGATTTGCCCGCCCGGCGTTTAGCGTCGCGTTCCTCGGCTTCGCGGTGCATCTCACTCAATTTTTTCTGAAGAACGCCTTGTTGTTTAGCTCCGAACATTAAACTTATTTTAAGTCTTGTCTTGATACATAACAATACCAGGGAGTGAAAAAGCTCCTAATGTATGTCATTCCGAGCTTTGCGAGGAATCTATAATATCCTTTGTAGAGATCCTTCGCCTTGCTCAGGATGACGAATATCTTCATTCAGGATGACCCGCGAAGGGTTTAGGACGACATTACCGGCTTGATTTGACAAAAAAGGTAATAAAATATATAATGTAGACCGATACTTTAAAGTGCTCCTAATGTTTTGGGGGCTCCATAATGCTATAAATTTCTCGCCATTGGCTAAAAGGAGATGTCATGGAAAGCTACTCGTTCTTGCAGGTTCTGGGAATTGGGCTGTTCGCCGCATCGGCATTCTATCTCACGTCTTACGCAGTTGCGGTAGGAGTATCACCTCTTGTTATTACAAAATCAATAAATCCAAACAAGGTTTGGAAAATGACTTTGTTGGGTATTGCGATGGGTGTGATCCTCTTCCTGTACGGCTGCGCTGGGTTATCCGACCCGGCCAAACCGCGGACGGCTGCGGAAGAGTTTCCGTACCGCAACCAGGACCCGCGTGTCGGGGTGATTGTGAATTCTGGAACGGCACCAATGAACCTGTATGTTTACGACCAGGCGAATCGCTTAGTCGAACAGGTTTATATGTCGGGAGCCGAACGGCACGTTGTTTCAAACAGCGGGCAGCCGTACCCGCAATACTGGGCGCGACGACTGGAACAGGGATGCTACCGCGTGGAAGCGTTTCCATTCCACTACGCAATCCGCTGGACCGCACTCGCAATGGTCAGCATGGACTTGCCGAAGCAGATGTATTCCGTCTGCGTCGGCAACAACCCGACTGCCTACCACTACGGCGGCACGCACTGGGGATGGCTGCTCCATATCGGGGCAAACATTCCTGATGGAGCAACGGGACTTCCGTTGTTCCAAGTCCTTAATCCGTTTAGCCGCTGAAAGGAGGCGAATATGAAAAAATCGATTTTGATTTTCACGGCGCTCCTTGTCGGCTGTGGCGAGCTGACGGTAAAGGTTTGGGACAAACCCATCGTCGGCGTTCAGACCGCCGGCGAAAAAGACAAGGACGGGAAATCGGTGCCTGCTTTCGGGACAGTGATAACCGTCCATCATTACGGCGGAGCGATTCAGCCGCCTCCATCGCCCCTGGGCACTCCGCCAACGCCACCTGCGCTTCAGCCTTCTGGCGCAGCAGTTCCTCCACAAGCGGTTTCCTACAAGACGGTATACCCGTCGAAGTGGGATGACCCGACGCTGGTCGTCATCCAGAACCAGTCGGCGAGATTCGTGCGTGTGAGAATCGACGATGCCAAGGAGGAAATCCGTTTGGCGCCCTATCAGGCAACAACGGATCTCAGCTTTGACGTCGGCGAACATCGCCTGCGCGCGACGGTCGAAAAACCAACGGTGGCTTTCGGAATGAAGACGGTTGAACGCATCACGTCGTTCGCCGTTCACCCCAGCGGCCGTTCGCAGATTATCCAGATATACGACTACTAGCCGCCCGGCTGGAAGTCGGAGAAACAACCCCCGGTTCAGGCGCAATGTCTGTCCCGGGGTTTTTTATTCTCAAAATAATTCTTATACTTTATCTACTAGATTCTAAATTCTAGTTTCTAGATTCTATTAAAATGTCAGGACATTCTCATTGGTCAGGAATAAAACACAAAAAGGAAATAACCGACAAAAAACGCGGGAAGGTTTTTTCCAAACTTTCAAAAGCAATCACGGCAGCTGTCCAGAACGAACCGAATCCAGACTTCAATCCCCGGCTTCGCACAGCTGTCCAAAAAGCTAAAGAAGCCAGCGTCCCGATGGACAACATAGAACGCGCCATTAAAAAGGCGTCCGAACCCGGCGCGGCGCTTGAAGAATTGACAATTGAGTCATATGGCCCGGGCGGTTCGGCTATACTCATTGAAGCCATCGCCGACAATAAAAATCGCGTTATTGCCGAGATAAAGAAAACTCTCGGCGACCATGGCGCCAAGTGGGCCGAGCAGGGCAGCGTCCGCTGGGCATTTGAAGAAAAAGATGGAAAACCGCTTCCAAAATTCGTACAAGAACTCAATATTGAAGATGTCGCAAAACTGGAAGAATTAATTGAAGCACTAGAGGAACACGAGGATGTCCAGGATATTTATACCAATGCGAATATTTAAAAATAAATGATAGTCATCGGAATAGATCCTGGCACGGCGCGCATCGGCTACGGCGTTATAAAAAAAGATTACGGGAAAATATCTTTTCTGGACGCCGGCATTCTCAAAATCAGCGCTGGGAAAAATCAACACGCCTTGCTTCAAATAAACCCCGTTAGAAGTCGCGCCCGCGCTTGCGCGCCCGGAGGGCCTTCGGGGCGGGCTACTTCTAACGGGGTAAAAAAATCCGATGGTCATCATTATGCCTTACTTCAAATAAAGAACGAGCTGACATCTCTTATTAAAAAATGGAAGCCTGACCTCATGGGTGTGGAAAGAGTATATTTTTCCAAAAACCAGAAAACAGCCATGTCCGTCTCCGAAGCGCGCGGAGTAATTCTCCTTGCCGGGCTTGAGGCAGGTATTGAAATAAAGGAGTGTTCTCCGAATGAGGTAAAATCCGGGCTGACCGGCTACGGATTGGCCGACAAGCGCGGCGTGGCCAAGATGGTCAATCTTGCGCTCGGCACACCTAATTTGAAAGTGATAGACGACGCAAGCGACGCCCTGGCTATCGCCATTTTCGCTTCCGGCTCGCTGAAAACGGGAAGGTAGCAAAGGGGATTGACCCCACACATAACTAGTTATGTGTGGGGTTGACACAAAAATCTTTTACCCTATACTTTTTAAGTCAAAACTATTCCGCGAACGCGGAGAAAGGTCGCTAAGAATTATTCGGACAAAAAACGACATTATAGTTTGTGAAAATGGCTACCGAAATAGAATTATTAAAAAATTTCACTCTCCAGGAAGAAAAATTGGATGATGATGTGGATGAGGATGATGGCATAGACGAGGGCAGCGACAATGATGACGAGGATGAGGATGAGGATGAAGAAGACGAAACGGAAGGAATGCTTTACGAAAATATCAACCAAGATTCCGGAGATTCCGAAGAATCGCACGAATAACGGATGAACCCAATAAAATCGCCCCCAATTAGACAAAGGGGGCGATTTTTGTTATTCCTAGTGTTAAAATTCACATGCCTAACCGAATGTTCCATAAAAAAACGAAAAAGTGGAATTTCAAAAAAATAATCTGGAATATTGCCGTCGCGATCTCGGCTGTTTTTGTTTTGGGGGTAACGGCAATGATGATTATGGCCGGGAACCTGCCTTCGGTCACCGACTTCAGCAGTCAGAATATGAGCCAGTCAACCAGAATATATGACCGGACCGGCCAAATTATTCTTTATGAAGTAAATTCCGGAGAGAAGCGCAATGTGGTTTCCCTTGACCAGGTTTCCCAATACCTAAGGGATGCCACTATAAGCATCGAGGATGAAAATTTTTACAACGAGCCGGCCTTCGACTGGAGGGGAATACTCAGGGCGACTTTCGTTAACATAACAAAAGGCAGGATTGCACAGGGCGGTTCAACCATCACCCAGCAGCTGGCCAGAAACGCGTTCCTCACCATAGACAGAACTTTCACCAGAAAAATAAAAGAATTGATTCTGGCCATAAAGCTCAATGAAAATTATTCCAAAGACGAAATTCTGAATCTTTATCTCAATCAGATACCTTACGGCCCTACGATTTATGGCGTGGAAACGGCCAGTTGGGCCTATTTCGGAAAGCCGGCCAAGGATCTGAACCTGGCCGAATCGGCCCTTTTGGCGGCCATGCCAAAGGCGCCTAGTTATTATTCGCCGTGGGGCAGCCATGTAAAAGAACTTCTCGGCAGGCAGAAGCTGGTGCTCAACAAAATGTATGAACTTGGCAAGATAACAAAAAAACAGCTGACGGAAGCGTCCGATTACAAATTCGATTTCCAGCCCAAATCGATCGGTGGCATAAAAGCTCCTCATTTCGTGATGGCGGTGCAGGATTATCTCATACAAAAATATGGTGATGACATGGTCAGCCGCGGCGGATTGAAAGTAACGACAACTCTTGACTGGAATCTTCAAGAGGTCGCGGAGAAATCCGTAGAAACCGGGGTACAGAGAAATGTAGAGCTGTATCAGGGCAAGAACGCGGCCTTGGTTGCTCAGGACGCAACCACTGGGCAGATTCTGGCCATGGTTGGCTCGCGCAACTACTTTGACAGGGATAATGACGGGAACTTCAATGTTGCCACCCAAGGGTTCAGACAGCCGGGATCGGCACTAAAACCGTTCGTTTACATGACGCTTTTTGAAAAAGGGTTTTCGCCCAACAGCGTTCTTTTTGATGTGCCGACGGAGTTCGCTTCAAACGACCCTTCCTGTCCGGCAATCGTCGATTTCAACAATACCAGCACCGACTGTTTTCATCCGCAAAATTTCAGCGGGACATTTGCCGGGCCTGTGGTCATCCGTGCGGCCTTGGCAGAGTCAATCAACATCCCGGCGGTTAAAACTTTGTATCTCGCTGGCATTCCCGACGTTCTGAACACGCTCCACAATTTCGGCATAACGACGCTCAACGAACCTAGTCGTTACGGCCTGTCGTTGGTTTTGGGCGGCGGCGAAATAAAATTAATAGATTTGGTAGGAGCATATTCAGTGATGGCTCAGGAAGGGGTCAAACACCAGCAATCGATGGTGCTGGAAATTAGCGACAGCAAGGGGACGATTTTAGAATCGTATCAGGACAAAAAACAGACCGTTGTGGACGCGCAATATCCGCGCCTGATAAACGATATATTGTCGGACGTGGACGCCAGGGCCAATCTTTTTCGCGCAAGTACTCCTTTGACAGTTTTCCCAGATTACGACGTAGCCCTCAAAACGGGAACCAGCAACGACTACCGCGATGCCTGGTCATTCGGCTACACCCCTACGCTTGTCGTCGGCGTATGGGCGGGAAACAACGATAACACTCCCATGCAGAAACGTGGCGGTAGCATTTTGGCGTCTGTTCCCATATGGCACGATTTTATGATTGAAGCGCTGAAAACCCAGCCCAAAGCCGCTTTCAACCGTCCCGACCCGGTCAATGAAACAAAGCCGATGCTGAATGGCGATTACCTTGCCAATAATCAAATACACTCTGTTCTTTATTATGTCGACAAAACGGATGTTCTTGGACCGCCTCCCATAGACCCCTCGAGAGATCCGCAATTCACAAACTGGGAAACATCGGTGATGGAATGGGCCAAAAATAACGCGTTGGATTATCGGGGTTATAACCAACTTCAACCGGCTGTCGGCATCAAATATAACCTTTCGCCTTCATTAATAAAAATAATAAGCCCGGAAATAGGCAGCTTTGTCAGTTCCCCGATTAAATTGTCAGCCGAAATAAATTCGGCTTCCGAGATGAATAAAATAAACGTTTATTTCAACGGCCAGATTGTAGGAAATTTTTCCGGGAGCTTCGGGAATACCTACCGCTTGGACTGGTCATTCAGCCCGCCCGTGCTTGAAGCGCAAAATTCCATCGAAGTTGAAGCATTCGACGCGCAAAACCGCCGGTTCAAATCGGAAGTAATAGTTTACAACTGAATAACCGCACCGGAGAGCGATTCGATGTCCACCGCTCAAGGGTTGCAGTTATTCACCCCGCCATCGGCGGGGTTTATTATCTGTAACCACATTCATCCCCTCCGACTGCGGTCGGAGAGGTGTTCTGCGGACAGATAATAAACTAGGCCTTGAGAATCGGCATTACCAGGTAAAAATAAGAGATGTCTTTGGGGGACTTGATAACGGCCGGCTTGTTGTCATCATTCATCCCGAAAAATATTTCCTCCGATTTTACCGCCTTGAGCCCGTCGCTGAGATATTTCCAGTTAAAGAATATTTCTTTGGCAGATCCTTCTATTTTCGCCGGCAAAATGTAACTATTATCTCCCAGAGATTGGTCCGAGGAAGATATCTCTATTGTTTTTTTATTTTCAAGAACTTTCAATTTTATTTCATTGCTGTTCGCGCTGAAAATTCCGGAAAGTTTCAAACTATTCATGAATTCTTCTTTGGAAATCAGCACTTCGGCGCCGTATTTCTTTGGAACAATTTGTCTGTAATCAGGGAAGTTTCCTTCCATCATTCTGGAAAAAAGTTCCCATTGCTCCGCTCTAAAAAGAACTTGGTTTTCGTCACGATACATTTTGACTTTTCCTTCGTCTCCCAGAATTCTCATCAATTCATGAGCGCTTTGTATCGGCAAAAGGAAACTAAATGATTCTTCGTTGGTGGAAGAAAATTGTGTGTTGTTTATGATTTTTTCTGCCAGCCGAAAACTGTCGGTGGCCACCAACTTCAAGCTATCCACTGAGTACTCGATAAAAATACTGTTAAGTTCCGGCCTCAACTCCGAAAATTGGGAAGCTAATGTTACTTGGCTAAGTGCATCTTTGAGTAATAATGATTCAAGCTCAATGTAATTATTCTGGTTTTTTATTTTTGGTATAAGCGGGAATTCATCGCTCAGGGAAGAGTTAATTGACGCTTGGTAATTATCTGTTTTAACGTCTAAGATGTTTTTTCTGGTTTCTATATTCAATCTCTCGCTTTGGATGTTGGAAATTATATTTGAAAGGATATTTACCGGGGTCGCAATGGAACCGTTTTCTATTATTTTGCCGGAAACGATAAATTTTATGGCTATCTCTAAATTGGTCGCAGTGAGGACTATTTTATTTTCAATAGTTTCCAAAAGAACATTTTTAAGAATTGGCAGTTGAGGATTAATCCCGGCTATTCTGCCGATAGCAGATAATCCTTCCTTTAGATTATTTTTTATGACTATTACTTTCATCTCGTTAGAAACAGGCCGCTCTGGGCGGTCGTAATGACCGCTTGGGCGGCGGACGACTTTTTGCGTGATATATTTAACATATATTTTGATTTCATGGAATTGTTCGATGGTTAGATTTATGGTGAGTCGTATCTAAGCTCACCGTAAATTGTTGTTTCTAAGTGAGACGTATAATTATAATAATAGTTAATATATAAATTATTGTTACTGTTATTACAGGGCTCTTTTTTACCTACAAATCCGCCCTTTCGCCTTTGTTTTATTGGATTTTCCATGTTGATGACTTGTTAATTATACCTTATAAATCAACTCTTTTATCGCGATGATCTTCTGGAATAAAGAAGAGTTCTTGTTTATTTCGTGGTTTATTTTTCTGACGGCATGTATGGCAGTAGTGTGATCTTTTCCCAGTTTTTCCCCAATATACGGGTAGGACATATCTAGGATATCCCGAAGGAGAAACATGGCTATTTGCCTCGGTTCGACTATTTCTTTCTTTCTTACTCTGCCCGTGAGATCGCTTACAGCAACGCTATAGAACTCCGCAACCGATTTTATTATTTGAGAATCGCTAACGCGGCGGGTAAAGTTCTGGACGGCCTTTTCTATTATTTCCTCCACCATTTTTTCGTTTATCTGAACACTTTTCATATCCTGATAGAAAATGATTTTGTTTATAACGCCCTCAAGTTCCCTTATGTTTTTCCTGACCTTATTCGCTATAAGATCGATTATCTGATCGCTGAGTTCCCTATTGCTTTCCTGGAGCTTGCTTTTTATTATAGCCACCCTCATTTCATATTCCGGATAAACAACATCGACTATAAGCCCACCCTCGAATCTCGAACGCAACCTTTCTTCAAGAGTCGGAATGGACTGCGGTGGCCGATCCGAAGATATTATTATTTGCTTATTATTTTCATAAAGCGCGTTGAAAGTGTGGAAAAATTCTTCTTCAGTTTTTTCTTTTCCTCCAATAAACTGAATGTCGTCTATTATCAAAACATCCACGTCGCGGTATTTTCTTTTGATATCTTCCATTCTCTTATTTCTTATGGCCCAAACAACATCACTGGTAAATTTTTCAGAAGAAACATACTTCGGCCTAATCTTGCCGCCGTATTTCGCCTTTATTTCGTTTCCTATCAGCTGTATTAGGTGGGTCTTGCCGAGCCCGACCCCGCCGTATATAAAAAACGGATTGTATTTTGTACCGACACTTTGTATGACCGCGTTGGCGGCGCTGAAAGCAAGTTCATTTGAAGAACCGACAACAAAAGAACTCGTATTATATCTTGGATTAAGGTTGGTTTCCGGGTCAACGCGGAATTCCAGATTTATCTTATTCTCAAATTTCAGCGTTTCGGCGTATTGCGGCTTCTTCAAAGAAATCTCCTGCTTTTGTCCGGATACTATGAATTCCAGCTTCCTTACAGAATCGTCAAAATTCCTGGCTATCCCGAGCAAATTCTTGTGATATTTATTTTCAACCCATTCTTTTGCGAAATTATTGGGCAGGACTATGAAAAGAGTGCCTTCTTTTTCATCAGCCAAATGGCTGTTTTTGAGCCATGTGGCGAAATTTGCTCTTGAAAGCTGAACTTCCATCTCCCCCAAAATGGACATCCAAAGTTTTTCAAGGTTTTTTTCCGTAGTTTCCATGGCGTTTATTGTTTTTATTAAAAATCTTTTAGACAGGTGTAATTAAAGGACTGAACAGGAAATATTGCAAGCACGAAAGAATCAATCAACGCCTAATACTATTTCTATTCTATTTTTCGGATTAAGTATACCAGTAAAAATGTGGATTATCTGTTGAAAACAATTTTCAATAACCATTGCGGCTGGGGTTGATTAAAATTTTTTTTGTGATAAAATCTAGAAAATGTCACAAACATATAATCCCAAAAAGAAAAAACGCAGAAGGACTCATGGGTTCCTCAAAAGAATGCGTTCTCCGGGAGGCCGTAAGGTTCTAAGCCGTCGCAGGCAGAAAAGCAGGCGCCGAGTCGCTTTATGAGAGGTTACGAATTTACCTGCCTGCCTGCCGGCCTACCGGCAGGCAGGCGAATCAGTGCGAATATATGAATACCGGAAACAAAATTCGTACATTCGTAAAAATCTGCTCCGACTTTGTCGAGAGTCCTCGGTGAAATCGGGATAAATTCGTAGCCAAAAATGATGATAGCCAAAAAATTACGCATCCCCGACAATTTATTTTCCAAAAAACCCGCCGGCCAGATCCACTCCGATTATTTCCAACTGAAAACGTTCCCGAACGATTGCGGACACAACAGATTTGGCGCAGTAGTCGGGCTGAAAGTGGACAAACTTTCGGTAAAACGCCATTTTTGGAAAAGATTCATACTCAATAGAGCGGCTCTTCAGCCCGACTTAGAAAACGACTTCATAATTTTTGCGAAACCGGCGCTGGGCAAAATTTCCAAAAAAGAAGCCGAAGGAGAATTAAAAAAAATATTTTCGGAATTCAGAAATAAAAACAAAAACGAAAAATGATATCTTCTATTTATCACGCGATCATCTATCAGCCGATACTGAACGTACTCGTATTTTTTTACAAGACGATTGCCTTTTATGATTTTGGACTCGCCGTAATTTTTTCCACTATTTTCATTCGTATCCTCCTCTACCCAGTTTTTCATAAAAGCGCCAAGCACCAGATGGTAATGCAGAAAATTCAGCCGAAGATTGAGAAGATAAAAGAAACCCACAAGGACAATAAGGAAAAACAGCTGAGGGCGACCATGGATTTATATCAAGAGCACGGCATAAACCCCATGTCGGGAATCGGCCTTCTGCTCGTGCAACTTCCGGTCCTGATAGCCCTGTATCAAATTTTTTTCAATAAATTTACATCGGCTATTTCATCTGATCTTTATACATTCGTAGGCGTGCCGACGAATTTCAACACTTCGTTTTTAGGCTTGATAAATTTGGAGCAGAGTAGTATTCTGATTGTTAGTTTGGCGGCAATTTTGCAGTATTTTCAGGGTAAAATGATGCTGCCGAAAGTAGAAAAGGGAAGAGAACTCAGTATGGCCGAATCCGTCGGACGCCAGATGGTTTATCTCGGCCCGGTGCTAACCTTGCTGATTTTTATGAATCTGCCGGCGGCCATAAGTTTGTATTGGGCAGCCAGCACCCTCTTCACGATATTCCAGCAAAAAATAATCAAACAACAATTCGGCTCAAATGAAGAACTTGGAAACATTCGTAAAAAAACTGATTGAATTGATGGGCTTCGACGATTACACTATTGAAATCGACGAAGAGCACCGCCACGGAAAAATTTTTATCCACAACAGCCCGAATCTCATTAAGGAAAACCTTCCATCAATACTGGATTCTATAAATCATCTGACGCAATTAATTACAAGAAAAGAAAACCAACCCCCCGCTTTTTTTGACATTAACAATTACAGGCGCGAACGCGAAACGATTATCACTGAACTCGCGCGGGCGGCTGCCAGAAAAGCGGCGGTCACCAAAGAAGAAATTTCTTTGCCGGCCATGAATTCCTACGAGCGCCGCATAATACACGTTGAATTGGCCAGCCGGCCGGATGTTTCAACGGAAAGCATCGGCATCGGACGCATGCGCTATGTCGTGATCAGGCCGATTGACGAGAATACTCCCAGGAAAGAAGTTATCATCGAGGAAATCGCGGGCGAATCTGTGGAAATTTAACAGGACTTTGATAAAAAATCCCTCCGCCTAGGCGGAGGGATTTTTTATTTCTATTTCGGCAGTTCTACGGAATAAACTTTTTTATCGTAGCGGTTTATGAAGAAAACAGCCCCATTGAAAACTTTTACATCATCCGCGTCGAAATTTTTGGACTGGTCGTTGAAGACACTTTTTATTTCGCCCGTTGAAACGCTTATCTCAAAGAAATTGTCGGAAGTGAATAAAGATTTTTGAAGATAGGCATCAGGCAACTGCGCGTTGTCCAGCGTCTGCCTGTCCCTCGGGACTGCGCAAACTATGGTTAAAGCATATTTCTGCGGCTGGGGCCGCTGGGATGTTTTTGGAGTGGAAGTCGTCGCAATAGAGGAAGTTGCCGACGCCGGCGCGATCAGTTTGTTATAAAAAGCGCATTTGGATGGGAATGTCAAAAAGCTAAACTCCTGCAACTGCTTTCCCTCCTGACTCACCAATTTCAGTTTTCCTCCCTGACCATTGGCATTTGAAGAAAAAGCCAAGCCGACTGCCGGAGAAGAAGAACTCCACGTTGTTTCAAGCCCGGGCCGGTCGGAAATCACGGAAGACAATGTTTTTTTGGCGATATTTAGCGACCAGAGAGATGAATTCCAGCTGCTGTTCGGCCGGTCGCTCGAAAATATGGTTGAAGCGTTCGGCCAAGAAATAATCAAATCCTCCGCGTGAATTCTTAAAATTTCCACGGGGCTTGGACGCAGATTGTCGGCATTAACAAGATAAACGGCGTTTGCTCCGCCGACGGGAGAAAGAAACGCTATTTGACGGCTGGCTGGAGACCAGACCGGGCTTTGGGCTATGTTCGACAAAAGCACCCAGTCCTTTTTGGCAGTATCAAAAATGTTTATTTTGCTTCCAGAAGAACTTCCGCCGGCAAAGGCCATTATCATCTTGCCATCGTATGAAAATGAAGCGTCTGTCAATCCTGCAATCAGGTTGCTACTCAACGTTTCCGTTTTGCCGTCCGAAATTTTCAAAACCTTGCCGTCGGGCTGTATCGCAAAAACATTTTTCCCGTTGTCCGCGAAATAATCCAAAACCTGATTTTCAGAAATCTTGTTTAGTTTAGAACCAGTCGGAATTGTATTTTGCGTTTGAGCCCCGGCATTCTGGGTTCCGGAATTTTGAACGGACGGAAGCAGGCCAGTTCCCTGGTTAGGAACCGTCTTGGATTCCTGTTTGCCCCTGAAATAATATCCTCCGAAAACCAGGATGGCTACCGCCAGCACTATTGTTAATACGGATAAAATATTTTTCACCATGTTTATTTTGACATAATTTACATACAAATATAAACCCCCGGCTTAACGCCTTTTACTGCCGTTGGTTTTGCTCCGCCCGTGTTGATCTTGCATTGGGCGGATATATTTTGCCGTTCCTGGTCGGAACCCGTTTTTATGGTGATTTCTATTTGCACGTCGTTATTCTGTCGGTACGCTTGCTCTATTTGCTGACCAACCTGATTCAAGTCTTGAACCTGGTAGCTACTATAGGTATTTACCGCCGGCGCCGTCACACTCACGCTGTTCAGCGTCTCCAGTCGCAGATTAACAAGATTAGGATTAATGGTGTAAAGAATCAGATAAGCTCCAAATAAGAGTATAAGTCCCAATAACGCCTGCAGTATCTGGTCTCTGGCATCCGACTGCGTAGAAGGATTGCCCGCGGCCAGCGTGTATCTCAATCCCGCCCAGACAATCACCCCTACGGCCAGAAACACCCCTGCTATAAGAGAGAACTTATAGAAATTATCAACCCAGCCAGTCACATTACCTGCTGCCACACCTCCTGTTCCAGCCGGGTTGGCGATATCGGGAACAGCAATATCAATAGCCAGCGCCAATTGCGCGAAAGAAAATATGAAAGACGTTAATAAAACTTTTTTCGTCATTGTTTATTTGCTTAATTCATAATTCTTTATTCATTTAGCTTATTGTGAGTATGTCAGATTTATATTTTGTGAAGCTCCTTCGGCTTGGAATCTTTTGTCCGTGTTTTGTATGGAAAGAGAAATCGAGAGAGACGAATCCGGGGACATTGAATTAAATTTCACGTTCAAATTTTGCGGGTTTTCCGCTCCGGACGGAATTTGGCCGTTTACAGTCCAGTTAAAATTAAGTTTTGAAATAGTGTCGACATTAAAGAAATACGGCTGTCCCGAAAGCTGAATAGGCGACGAAGAAAATTTTCCATAAGGGAACGGCGATTCTATAACCGCTTCCGGCCTGACAATGGGGATGCTTATTGTTTTCAATTGCGCGCCCTTAGAATAATTCGGAAATTCAACTCTCAAATCTACGGTCCCACCGGCTACTTCAGGAGCCCGGAAAGTAACTGTTTGTAATCCATACCCTCCTGAAATGAAATTATTATCCTGATACCAGTAAACATTTTGTTTGGAAAGGTCAACGGTCTTGCCGTTGTCTATGAGCTCGGCCGATGCAGTTATCTGCGAGCCGGCAGTCGGCATCGCTTTTCCGGAAAAACCGGAAGGAACATAAGTATTCGTTCTCCAGGTCAAAAAAATCTTGGGAGCGGAAACCGGAACGCTCTGCGCAAAAGAATGCGCTGAAAAACCCAGCAATAATATGAGAAACGATATATACAAACTTTTTTTCATTTAACTTATTTTAAATAGATCCTTTTAAGTTTGCTTCGCGGCGTTTTTTCGCCTCCTCTTCTCCAAGATCAAAAATCTTTTTCGCGGCTTTGTTTTCGTCCATGCCCAATCTTTTAGCCGCCTCCATTCTCTCATTTGCCAGTTTACTTGCTTCCACTGCGTTTTTGTCATATGCCCAAGACGGGCTCTTGCTTGTTCCTGTCCTGCGCAAATCTATTTCGTTTCCGTCTTCATAAACGTTCTCGTCATCCTCGTCTTTATTTTTCTCTTCGCTGGTTCCGCCAGACGGTGTTTCTTCCAATAGTCTTTTTTGGAGTTTTTCCATGGGTTCCGGTTCTTCGCCGAGTTCTTCCGGCGACACTTCCTTTTCCGCTCGCCCAGTTTCCGATTTTTCCGCGGCCTCACCCTCTGCAGCTTCTCCTTCTGCAATAGCTCCTCTTCCGGCTCCGGCGGCAGTTTTCGCGACTCCAGCCCCTTCGGCTCCAACTACCCCGCCTTCGGCCGCTTCCGCGGCGACAGACACGCCCCTTGCCGCGACAGCTCCAGCGCCACCAGTGGCTACTCCTACGGCCGCGATAGCAACTGTCTGGACAATTTCACTCTGGAAAATTATTGCGAGGATTATGGAAATAAGAAGCGTCGGTAGTGGCAGAATTATTCCTATAACGAGAATAAGTTTCGGGATTAATCCATTGAGTTTTGGAATTACAAGCGCCGCCACCATCAGCCCGGCCATGTAATGCGCCGCCAAAACAACCGCCAGAATAACCAAGCCGATTACAGGAATAACGACACCAAGGGCGAAAATAAAAGCGATGTCGCCCATAAAAGCCGCTATCATCGCGGTTATCGCCAGAATGTCCAAAAATCCCAGTTTGTTTTCCCCGTTCATCCCGTTTAGAAGCAGGTCGCGGTCATATGGCCTGCAAATATTTTTTAATTTTACTCATCCGACTTTTTGGCAAACCATCGTGTTTATAAGCCATGCCCGCGCCTGCCTGCCGGTAGGCAGGGCTTCTAACGGGATTCATTGTAAACGGACTACTTTTATTATATCACGCTTTGTTTTCAAGAAGCTGTTTAGGATCGGTTGTTATTATCTGGTCTTCAAAATACGACGGGATTATCTGTATGGCGATATGACGGCGGCCGGCGAAAAAGAGGCCAGTGCCGACTTCGGACGAAAGAAGATAATTTTTTTCGGCCTCGGTCAGGCCGAAGGCCTTGGCAACTATATCTATCGTGGCCGGAGCCTGCCTCAAAAGAAGCTGTATGGAAGAATTGGTTATTATCGGCCGCCCGTATGGAGAACGGAGGAAGTCCTCTACGTCCTGCGTGACAGTCGTAAGTCCGAGATAATATTTTCTGCAGCGCTTGGCTAAGCCGAAAAGAAAGGACGCGCTTTCCTCGTATTTCATCATCCACCAGGCCTCGTCCACTATCATTATTCTCTTTTTCATTTTGGCGCGGATAAGATTCCAAATGAAATTCAAAATGACGTACATGGCGAGCGGTCGCAGTTCGTCTTCCAGGTCGCGTATGGAAAAAACTATCAGGCGGTTGTTGACGTCAACGTTCGTCTGCTGATTCAAAAACCCGGCGAAACTGCCTTTGGTGAATTTGTAAAGGCGTTCGGCTATCCCTTTTCCTCCTTCCAAGCTGTTTAGCACTGTTTCCAGGTCCTCAAGAAGCGGCGGCTGGGTCTTGGAAAAATCTTCGCCCGGAACTATTTCACGCGATGCGTATGTCTCCGTTACAGCCCGGTCAAGTATGGAGTCCTCTTCTGGCGTTACTTTGCCTAACATCAGTTTCAAAAGCCCGGCTAGATTGACGATATGCGAGCGGAGCACGTCGGACGGTGACTCATTCTCGGGGACGGCCGGAATATCAAAGGGATTTATGTGCTCATGAGATGAAAGCGAAATGTTGAAAAAACTCCCGCCGAAACTTTCGGAAAGTTTCTGATATTCGTTTTCCGGGTCTATGACTATGACATCCACACCCATCATCAGCGTCCTGATTATTTCAAGCTTGGTGGCGTAACTTTTTCCGGCGCCGGCTTTGGCGAAGACAACCTGATTGGCGTTTTCCATGGAGAATCTGTCGAAAATAACCAAACTATTGTTGTGCCGGTTGATTCCGTAAAGTATTCCTTCGTCCGAGGTCAGGTCTTCGGAAACGAACGGAAAGAAAGACGAAATCGGGCCGGAATCCATCGGCTGGTTTATATCCAACTTGTCTTCTCCCAGCGGCATTATGGAAAGAAGGCCGTCCAGCTGCTGGAAAAGCGCCGGTTTTATATAGACGAGCTTGGCTTCCATCATGGAAACAATCTGGCTTTCGAGGCGCGTCAATTCGTCCATAGTGTCTGCGTAAATCGCTATATACAGCCCGACATTGAACATTTTTTCCTGGGCCTGCTGGAGAGAATCGCGGAGCATTTCCACATCTCTCAAAGCCGTTTCGAGCATCGGGTCGCGCACCATTCCCTTGTCCTGCTGTTCGCTTATCTGCGATTCAATCTGCGCCGCCTTCTTGCGGAGATTTTTAAGCGCCATTCCCGTATCCACTGGCGAAATGGAAATTGAAATGTCGAAAAGATTAGGCAGATTTATCATCTGGTCGAACCAGCCGCTTGAAAGATATCTCGGATAGGAGAAGGCGAAAAAAACCTTGACGAATTTGTCGCCCAGCTTTATGAAGTTGGATTCGGTTTCAACTCCGGCAGGAGCGATGACTTTTTTCAGGTTTGGAAACTGGTTTTCTGGCATAATTTTATTATTAATTTTCAATTTTCAAATACCAATTTACAATGAATTTTTAATGTCCCAATTTTCAAACCGCTTGTAAATTGAATCATTGTATCATTCACTGAAAATTGTAAATTGAACATTGTAAATTTATCCCTTATTTTTTCTGTTCTTCCTTCACTGCTTCGGCTGCCGCGGCGCTTTCCTTTTCTACTGTGCTCGGATTGTAGAAATTGTAAAAAAGTTCCACAAGTTCCTCGTTATTTAGAGTTTTTACCTCAAGGTCTATAGCCTGGAGCCCTTCAATAACCTGACTGGAGCGCTGGCGCAATTGCTCAAGAGCTTTTCCGATATCAACGTTTTTTTCCAGCGCATCCTTTTTTTCTTCCTCCGCGCTTTTTTTGCCAAGAAACGGAATGAATCTGCTTATTGTCTTTTTGTCGGGCAACCGATTCGGGAAAAACGGCACCACCACGAGGAACGTTTTGGCCATTATCGGATTGTCTTTAACGAAAGAAGCAATGAATTCCTTGTACTCCTTTATTTGGTTCTGGAGGAGCTCCGAAGGTTCTTCCCCTGCGCGTTTTTCGAGCAAAGCCAGATAATTTTCTATATTTATTTTTCTGGAGTGAATGAGCGTCTGTATCGGAAAATCCAAGCTGTTCAAAAAATTCTGATAGGCGTAAGTGATGACATCCTGTTCAGCTTCGGATTTCAGCGAAAAATTAACTCCGCCGACCATTATTATCTGGCGCAAACTGCCGTCTTTAAGTATGATGGCGTCATCCTGTATTGACTCTACCTCCACGAGGTCTTGCGTGTTGCCGAAAGTTTTAGCCATATCTTGTAATGAAATTATAAATTCCAAGCATTAAATCTTAAACAAATTTTAAATCCCAAATGCTAATTATTCAAACCTTGGATTTTTCCACGATGGAGCCCAAAATTTTTACCAATTCAGTCGCCTCGTTTAATAATGCTTCTTTTTCGTGTAATTGGGAAATTTCCGGCTCGGTTAAGCGTATCCAAAAATAACTTTCTTTAGCTTCTTTTTTGGAAATCCTGATTCGCATCAGAAAATCTTTTTTACTCAATGCATTGTTTGCCTCGATGTAATTGGCTCCCACCGAGCCAGCCGACCTTGCTAATTGCTTCCCATTTTCAATATTTGTAATTGTTCGTGGAAGTTTGTTTACATATTCATTTACCCTTTTTGCAAAGTTAAAAGTCCTTTCTTCCAAATCATATTTCTTAGCGGACGAGTTTGTAATTTCATTCATTGTAATTTGTTTATGATTTAGTGCTTGTCATTTCATGCTTATTCTATCTATAGTCCACTCTCCGCGCCGCCTGTCTTTCTCCTGTTATCTTTTTGATTATCTCGTAGCGCTCCGGTCCTCTTTTTGCTATCCATCCTCCCTCTCCGGAACCGGCCTTGCTGCCTGTTTGGAGATTCTGCCAGGATTTTCTCAATGCCATTCCAGAAACAATACTTTCCAGCGAAAAGCCCTGTTCTGATTTTTGCGCCGGCAAGCCGGTTTCCTTTTTTTTGTTTTCCGACTGCCAGACATAGGTCTGCGGCTTCCAGTAAAATCCTATAGCCGAAACGGCAATTCTAATCAGTGGCTGGCCGTTTATTTTTATCATAGCCAAAGCCACGGCTCCCGATATCATGAAAATGGACAATATCAGCCAGAGCCACAATTTGACGATAAAAAAAAGAAGCATGCTCAAACCGACGGCTCCTCCTATATATAGGAATTGCTTGAGCGTCAGCGGGCCGACAATTTTATCTTCAACGTCTATGTATTGTGGAACCTGGAATTGCATGATAATAATTTTCAATTACTAATTTACAATTTTCATTGAATGATGCATTTTTAAATTTCTAAATGGTTTGGTAATTGAGTTATTGTCTGGCTATGCCAGATCTCGCGTAGCGAGATAAATTTATTGTAAATTGATGCTTGAAAATTGGAAATTAAACCTTCGGCGGAATTTCCAAAACCGGCTTAGATTCCGAAAGGTTAATTGCCTTGTTATTTCTGTCGGAAATTCCGAAAGGATTAGTCGGCTGAGGAGGCATCTTCTGTTCCGGCTGACTTACTGGAAATCTCGGTTGCGCCGGTTGACTTGTTTTATATCCAGGCGCTGGTGGCGCTGGCGGAGTGGGCGGTTTGGGAATTGTTGGTTCGCTTACCATAGGTGGTTTCGGCGCGACCGGAGTTTTCATCTCGCTGTAATGAACCACGCGTGATTCGGCGGGTTTGGGCTGCGGAGTGGTTCGGCTCGGCTCACCATAAACAAAACTCGTTTCAATTTGGGCCGCTTTGGGCGGAGGCGTCCATTTCTGTTCCATTTTTCCGAATTGTTCTTCCGAGAGTGATACTTTAAAACCGGTTCCGGTCGGCGCCAGCGGCTGGGATTCGGTTTCCTGATGCAATATAAACGGAGCGGAAGCCAGTTGTTCTGCAGGTTCTTTTTGCGCGAGTACGGCAACTTTCTCCATAGGTTTTGTGTCCGGTGTTTTGGAAACAGGCACTTCGACTCCGCTCAGCACAGGCAAATTCGGTGGCGGAGTCGCCCTAACGGGCTGTTTGGGCTGGATCATTGATTGCGGGAGCTGTGTCGGCTTTTTTACTATCGGAATTGATGCCACTGGGACCGGAATCTCCGGTTTTAGTGCCGGCGGCGCTGGCGCTGGAACTGGGACAGGAGCTGTCTGCGGTTTTATTATTCCGTCCACTTGTGGTGAGCTTATCGAATCCATTGAAATCGGAGCCGGTCCGGGGACTGTTTCCTTTTCATCGGTCGCGGGCGCGTAAATCTGTTTTGGTTCTTCCTCGATGGGCTGATAATTATTTTCCAATTCATCTTTTATGGAAGAAAATATTTTAGCGTCCAATTCTTTGGCAATTGAATCTGACAATTTTGGATTGTTTAATTCCAATTCAGCATTGATTTCTTGGGGCATATCGTACGAATGAACAAATCCCAAAAGCACCAGAGCCACAATTTGACGCACAATTAGTACTTTTTCCTCATCATTAATGTAATGATTTTTACAAACCTGATTTACAATTTGAAGATTCGTGCGTGAATCCAACGCCCGCTTAAGATTTTCAGATAACGCCCCAAACCTTTTTTCAATCTCCTTTTCGGTTATTTTTTCAATATTAATCATTTTTTTATGCCCAGTTCTCATATGTTGGGCTTACGCCAGGCCTCAATCTCATGATATTCGTACTTACTCCGCAATTTCCACATACTGCATCAGGAACCGGTCTGGTGGGGCTCGAGATTGCAAACGCTCTACAATTCTGACATGTCCAATTTTTTACCTTATTAAATAACCCTGAGCCATTCTTGGCTCCAGTCCATATGGAGTTTAAAAGGCCTGGGCTCGCAGCGGCAGTTGCGCCATAGGCAGCAACCGTAGCCCCGACAGCGGCGGCGCCTGGTATTCTGCCCACAACTGCGCGTACCGGTGCACCAACGCGATTTATACCCTGATTAACAAGATTTCTTGCGCGATTTATCGGATTTAAGATTCTCCCAATACCAGTATGCGCAGTAGGGTGTGCAGTTGATAAAGTTCCGGTTGCCGCGCGTGCTCCGCCACCGGCACCTTTTGTTTTTACCCACGAACCGAATCCTTTAACTGCTCCTTTGGCCGTATTGGTGGTTATATTAGCGAACGTTATTCCCATTGATGAAGCCATAAACAAGCCGGCGAAAACCAGAGACACCATCATAGCCATCTGCAAAAGCCCCTGGAGGAACGTAGAGCCAAAGCCATCTATGAAACCTCCGCCCAGAGAATTAGCGACCGCGGCAACCATCTGATTATCCGGACTCTGGGTGATCCCCAATGCACCTAAGATATATGGGTCGTTTGTTCTTTGTGCTGTCGCCGCGGAGCCAAGAGTCAGCATGGCGAGATAAAGAAAGAACATAACTACCGGGGCGAACATAGTCCATTGTATGAATTTGCTCCACCACTTTGTCCACTGCCCGGCTGTTATTGGGAATATCCAAAAAAGCCAAGCCATAGGCATAAGAATCAAAAGTATGCCGAGATAAATGTATCTTATAAGGAGCATTATGAATAAACCGGCGAGTGCTATCACGGCGACAATAAGAAAGATGGTTGAAAAGAACAGATTCATTATTGTCATCAATGTTTCCCCGAAGGTCTGGCCGACGCCCTTAAACGAGTCCATGTTTCCGGCACCGACTCTTTGGCCCTGATAAGTCAAATTGAGGAAAACTCTCTGCGGAGCGAACGCTCCGGCCAGGCCGGTGGCAAAATTATCATAATTGTTCAGAGTGCTGCCACTGTTACTTCCGGGATCCCAGCTGTCCAGGAAAAAAAATGTGAGCTGGTCGGAAAAATTGAGAATAGCCCCAGCGATAACCAAACTGAAATTTACGAGAATTGCCGCTGCCACCAGTTTCCAGAGAGTTTGCTTAAGCGCATACGATTCGTATCTCAAAATCGTCATTATAGCGATTACTATTATCGCCAGAACGAATCCAAGGTTGGCCAAGGCCAGCGTAATAGAAAATCCTTTCTGCACTATCATGGAATTGACTAAATTGGTGTTGAGCTGGAGGACTACGGATATGAACCAAGCAACAATGCTTATGCCGAGGCCGGCGATAGCCGCTATTATGTAATTGATTACGAAAACAACCCAGCCGATTGTGGCGCCGAGTACGCCGCTTATGAGGCCGCTCCAAAAACCGCCGCCAGTGCCGCTGCCGGGCGTCGTAGTAGCCGTCTGGGCATTGGCCAGTATGGGAAATGTCAAAACGGCGGCGCAGAAAACCGGGAATATCAATCCTATCCCTCGCTTAAATAATTTTTTTAAAAATTTCATCATTTGTTTTTAGTCGGATGACGGAGGTGGCGGTATCGCATCAATCGCCGGCAAAGTCCCGCCGCTACACTCATTCACATTTTGTTGCACGACGGAAATGAAATATGTAAGTGAAGCCAAGCGCTGCTGGGCAGTCGTAGCCGTGTTTGCTATCTGCGTAATATTGATTGTTTGGAACTGACTGACTATGGCCGATATGTCTTGCGTAGTAGAAGCCGTCAAGGCGGCTGTTCCAAGATTGTTTAAAGTATTGGCGTCGCTCAATTCTCTGCGCACAGTAGCCGCCATAGAATTGATGTCGGCGATTCTTGCGGATATCTGGCTGGACATAAATGAGCAAGAACTGGAAAGTTGATTAAGCGCGGTTATTGCCGAAGTCGTTGCCTGCTGCTGGGAAGTTGTTGATAGCGCCAGCGACAGCCACCCAGTGTCTGAATCTATAATGGTTTTGTTTTGTTGAAAGACGCCCGCCTGATTTAAAGAACCTATAAAATTATTAACGCTGGTTACTGTAGAGCCGATGCTTCCTGGATCAGATAACCCGTATGGCGCGGCTCCAGTGAAAGAAGAGGGATTTAAATTGGATGAAGGTATATTTCTGGGTTGATATGTTGCCTGGTTGGTGAATTCTGTTAGAGAACTAAGTCCGGTTACAATTATTCTGTTTATGGAAGCATTAACTATTGCCGCTACTAAATCCTCAAACCGTTGAGCGCTGACGATTTGATTTCCTTTCCAGCCGAGCGAAGTAGTGAGCGTTTCGCCGACAACCGCGCCGGGCGTAATAGTTTTCTGTTCGTATCGGTCGCATGTCTCAACACCTTCTTCATTCGGAGAAGAACTTAGACATCTTCCGGTCGATGTTGTAATAGACAAGAATCCTTTGCTGGCAACGGCCTGGTTGGAAGCCGCTTTTTCGGCATTTGCAGCCGCGATCCATATTTGATCGTTAACAAGTATGATGTTTCCGTAGTAATTATATTGGGGCTGCATGGCATAACTGTAGGCCACCCAGCTGCCGTTCTGGAATCTGTCGAAAAAACGATTGACGTTATTAAAAATCTGGGTCAGCGTACAGCGGACTCCTGTATGCGCGTATGGCACCGGTAGCAAATTAGCCCTAAGCAACGGACCAAGTCCGCTGCACAGCTGGGGCACCATATCATATATGACTTGCCCTATCGCTTTGTCGGCGACGCCCTTAAGAAATCCGCTCCAGTCGGTTATGAATTTCGGTTGGCCGTTGCCGGCAATCCAGTTGACCACCTGGTTCTGGAACTCGTTTATCATAATGTTAACGGCGATGCGGAGGGCCGTTGTGTAGAGCCATTCGGCGATTTTTTCGATACGGCTGCTTATCCATTGCCCTATGTTAGCTACCCCTTCACCGAAAATAGCCACTAGTATCGCATCAGTACCATAACCAGCGTCAAACCAGCCGGCATAAGCTTTTTTAACCCCGAAAATTTCTGAATAAAAATTTTGCCATTCAGGGATATTTCCAGAAGAAATTATTTTGGTATCCACTCTCATTGCCGCGTTTTTAACGAGCGCCAAATCGCGTGCTATTATTTCTTTTTCATTCTGAAGGGCGAGCATCGCTTTCATCGGGTCGGTTTGGTAATCGGCGACCGCGTTGAAAACATTTTTCTGATTCGCGAAAAATCTCAAAAGAGCCGTATGTGTTTCAACAAATGGCTTAGGAACCGAAAGAGAAGAAAGTTTTTGAAAGGCCGCTTCTATTCCAAGCGCGGATAAAGCAAGTTCTTCGGGCGTAGGAGTTTGGTTAACTGTCGCCGAAAGTTTGGTGCTTGAAGAAACCCTGCCGAGCGTTTCGTAGACCTGCTTGAGATATGAGGAAACATCATCCGTAGAAAACATCTTGGCTATTTTGTTGGCTGGAACGGATGTCTTGTCGTCAAAAGTAAACGCTGTTTTGGAAAGCGCCTGCTTTATCATTTCGGCGGTTTTATCCTCGCCAGGGAGATTGACTACAGTCGGGTCGCCATTCTGGTCTATATTCGGCCCGCTCGGATTGTTGGCAATCATTTGGCCGGCGAAAATCCCCGCCATGTTCCGCGTCAGATTTGAGGAATTGGTATTCGTCACATATGCCGACTGGATGTTCCCCGAACCAGCTGCTTGCTGTCCGCTTGAAGGCAATTTTTCAACGAAAGCGTTTTTGCTTATCGTCGAAAGAGGATTTTCTCCTTCTGCCTGGAATGCCTGCTGTTGCGGATTTGTTGTTCCAACGAAGTTGATGGAAATCAAAGTGACGGCGCTTGCGATCGCCGAGAATACCAAAAACCCCGCAATCAGCTTTTTTAAGTCCTGTGGGTTCATTCCTCATTATTATAGTTTATTGGTGGCTCAAGTTCTAAGTTTTTTATCCCCACTGCTTCGCCTAAACAAAAATAGTTTGTCATTGCGAGCCAAAGGCGAAGTCATCGCTACGCGAGATCTGGCGTAGCCATGACAATCTCATTAATTTTTAAGGATTGCCGCCCGCCACGCTTTGCTCGCGGCTTCGGCCTCTGGAGCTCGCAATGACGGGAGTTTATTAAAAAGTCCCCGCTATTTTTATAATGTCCTCAATAGAAAGATTTTGCGGCCGCAAGCTAGTTTCAATGCCAATCCCCCCCAGTTTTTCTGCAGTTTCTTTTTTGCTAATACCCATGCCACCCGAAACGTTATTCAAAATTGTCTTTCTCGGCTGGGCGAAAAGAGCGCGGACGATTTTGTAATAGTTTTTATCAGAAATTTTTCTTGGAGGCGTGAGTTTCAGAACCACTGTTGCCGAGTCCACTTTGGGTGCCGGATAGAAAACGCTTCTCGGGAGAATGAACGCTATTTTGGGCTCGGCCCAAAATTGAACGCTGGCTGCCAGGCGATTCATCCCGTTAGAGGCAGGACGCCCCGAGGTGCCCGTAGCACTCGTCTGCTGACGAGGGCGGCTTCTAACGAGATTCATCCGCGGTTGGGCGCAAATTCTTTCAGCCACTTCTTTTTGTATGGTTAAAACCGTTATGTCGGGTTTTTTATCCAATTCGCCAATTATTCGCAGGAGTTTCCCGGTTATGTAATAAGGAATATTACCGCAAATTTTATAATCATGATTTAGGAATTTGGATTTATGAATTAAGTAAGGCAAAACCTTCAGGGCGTCTCCTTCGATGAATTCGATATTTTTGTCTCCGGAAAATATTTTTTGCAGCCATCGGATCAGTTCCGCGTCCTTTTCAATAGCCATTATTCTTAAATCATTATTCTTAAATCTTAATTCTTTTGTAAGTTCTCCGTGCCCGGGTCCTATTTCAAGAACGAAATCGTCATTCTTTAATTCAAGAAGAGAAACGATTTTTTCGAGCGCATGTTTGTCGGTCAGAAAATGTTGTCCGAGTTTTGCCATATCCTTATTATGAAATTCTAAATTACAATATCGAAATTCGAAACAATATTTAAATTTTCAAATAACAAACTGTTTGGAATATTAGAATTTGTAATTTGTTTAGGATTTAGTGCTTGAGATTTCGAATTTAGTCTAGCGTGATATATCGTTCTTCATCGTCCAAGTCGGAAATGTTATTTTTCCCGGAAACAATACTTTCAAATTCAACAAGTTCCTGCGGAATTTCTCCGATGAAACGCGAAGGTATGTCATAGAAATTTATGTAAAGTTCTTTTTTTGCTCTGGTCATGGCGACATACATAAGGCGTCTCTCTTCTTCCGTTTCATTCTGCGACGACATTGAACGGCTGTGCGGCAAAAGACCTTCGTTGCAGCCAGCGATGAAAACATTATCAAATTCCAATCCTTTGGAAAGATGAATGGTCATCAAGCTGACTGATGACTGATAACTATTAACTAATGATTTATGACCAATTACGGTGGACTGGGCTTTTTTGTTATTCGTTATAAGTCCTTTGTCATAAGTCGCCGCAGGCGCGTCCATCGGCTGGAGAAGCGCTATTTGTTCCAAAAACGACGGTAAATCCTTGAATTCCGATGCGAAATGGAGCAGTTCAGCTATGTTTTCCGTGCGCTCGTCGGCATTCAGAAAATTCCTGCCGACAATATCCAGATAGCCGGTTAAGTCCAGAAAAGAATGTATCAAATCGGCTGGAGAGGCCGAAGATTCGTCGCCGTAGAGCGATTCGCGGAATTTTGAGAAACGTCCCTTAGCAATATTTTTCTCAAGGCGCTCGCGGCTGACTTCGTCTTTGGGATTTTGCGCGTAGCGGAGCGCCGCGACAATATCTTTTATTTCTTTACGCTCATAGAAACGAAGACCGCCGTAAATACGATAAGGAATTCCCCTCTCAATAAGTTCCTGTTCAATCGCGCGCGATTGGGCATTGGTACGGTAGATAACGGCAATACTTGGAATTATGAATTTTGATTTATGATTTAGGAGATTTTTATTTTCTGGTTTTTCTCTTAATTCATAATTCTTAAATCTTAAATCTATTTGCCCGGCTATCCAATACGCCTCATCTTCCTCGTCGGCGGCTTCCGTTATTTTCACTGGGGCACCGTCTTCTTTTTTCGTCCATAAAGTTTTTGGTTTCTGATTTACGTTGTTCGAAATAAGCGCCGAAGCCGCTTTTATTATGTTGGACGCAGAGCGGTAATTTTCTTCCAGAAGAACCACGTTTGCGTCAGGCCAGTCCTTTTCAAAATTAAGGAATATCTGAAAGTTGGAACCGCGAAAACTGTAAATCATCTGCTGGTCGTCGCCGACTACGGAAATTCTCGGCGAATCGCCGACCAAAAGTTTAACAAGTTCGTACTGTTTGTTGTTCAAGTCCTGATATTCGTCTATGAGTATGTGATGAAAACGCCCCCGGTATTTTCTGAGAACCCCCGGATGTTTTTTGAAAATATCGGTGACTTTTTCTATGAGGTCGTCGAAATCGAAAGCATTGTTCTTTTGGAGTTCCTTTTCATAGCGGTGGAAAATTTTGATGATGAATTCTCCATCTTCAGAAGATTTCAAAATTTCTCCGCGCGATACAACATCGTTTTTTAGTCGGGAAATTTGCCGTGAAATATCTCCGGCTCCGGCATGTTCCTTTTCCTCGTCTTTTTTATATTCGGTTTTAAGAATCTTTCTGATTATTTGCAATGAGTCGGAAGCGTCAAAAATGACGAAGTTTCGGTCGCGTTCGGCAAGTTCCGCTTCCGATCTCAATATTCTTGCTCCGAGTGAATGGAATGTTCCGATGAACGGCCTGTTATCGTGAATTATGAATTGCGAATTATGAATAATGGAGTTTTTTTCACGGTTCTTATTCCATAATTCATCATTCATTATTCCTGATTCAACCCTATTTGCCATTTCCTTGGCGGCTTTATTGGTAAAAGTAAGGGTTAGAATGCGATCGGCCCGCACCCCTTTTTCTATCAAGTAAGCTAACCTTCCGGTCAGCGTGCTGGTTTTGCCAGTTCCCGCTCCAGCTACTATCAGGAGAGGTTTATCGTCGGCTTGTACGGCCAGTTTTTGCTGGGGATTAAGGTTAAATTTCATATTTTTACGAAATACGAATCACTACGAATATACGAATAATCATCGAAAAAAGTAAGTAATTCGTACATTCGTAAATTTTAGTATTTCGTAAATATTTATAGTTTTCCACATAGACATCTCGCCTAATCTCTCGCTTTCTGTTATCTTTGCAGACATTAATACTAAAGCTTATATCTAAAATACATTCTAGTCGCGTTGCGAGAGATTTTCTAGTATTTGCAAGGTGCGGCGAGGGAGGTGTATTGGACATACTCCGACCGAGCCACAACGAAGCGAAGCGAGAAAATATCCGCAACCCTTCGGGATATGGCCAACTTCAACCGTCACTGTGTCGCTCCTCCTCAATGTATTTACCAATACATTTTCGTCGTCGCTTCTTGTGTCAGCTGAAATTGGCCAGTATCGCGACCGAAGATATTTTAGATATGAGCTTTATAGGACAAGTGAATAAGGCCAAAAAGCCCCTTGGAATGGCTCTTTTTTTGCCTGTAATCCTCATTATTTCAGGGTTTATAACTGCTTCCGGATCGCCGCCTTACCAAAGACAATTCGGCATTCTTGGAGGTCCTTCAGCGTCTGGCGCCGAATCTGTCTATCCTGAGGATAATATAGCCATGCTTGAATCTGTTCCGGCATCTGTCTTCCCCTATGATATCCAAGCGGTTTCCGGCGGCAATGTAGAAGAAGGCATTATGGAAACAGCCCTATTTTACGGCAATGAACAGGGATTTTTAGGTAAAACGCCTTCAAAAGATCCCGTCTCTTCGGCAAGCCAGGAAGGCCCGGATTTAAAAGGGTATTTTTCCATGCCGGCAGACGGGTTCAATTGGGGGAAGCTTCATCCTCATAACGCGGTTGATATAGCCAATGCCTGCGGAACCGATATAACCGCTTCGGCCGAAGGATTGGTCAATGAGACCTCTCTTGGCTCATGGGACAGCGGCTACGGCAATTATATTTTAATTTCGCACCCCAACGGCACAAAGACCAGATACGCGCATCTTCAGAGCATTTCCGTTTCTGTGGGCAAGTTTGTCAAAAAGGGAGAATTAATAGGAAAAATGGGTCAGACGGGAAATGCAACTGGGTGCCATGTACACTTTGAGATAATCGGAGCAGCCAATCCGTTCGCGCGTTAATTGAATTATGAAGAAAGAATAATGAATAATGGAAAAAAAACAAAATAAAACAAAACGCATACCTCATACTTCATCATTCATTATTCCAGTTTTCATATTTCTTCCCTTAGTCGGTAACTGAAGGCCTCAGCCAGATGTTCGGCCGAGGTCTTATCTTTTTTATCAAGGTCGGCTATCGTTCTCGCTGTTTTTAATAATCTATAGTAGCCACGCGGCGAAAGGCGCGCCTTGTCGAGCGTAATCAAGAATTTTTCCGCGGAAGAATCCATGTTCGTGAATTCCTCCGTTTGTTTAGAACTCATTTCCGCGTTTGTTCTTATCTTTATACTCTTAAATCTTTCCGATTGGGTTTTTCTGGCGGATTCCACATAGTTTTTTATCGCCGGACTTGCCGGCTCTCTGGATTTTTTTTCGCGGAGTTCTCCCGTTCTAATGCGCGGAACTTTTATCTGTAAATCAATCCTATCCAAAAGCGGTCCGGATATTTTTTTATGATATCTTATGACTTCATAGGCCGAACATCGGCACTCTTTTTCCGCATCGCCGTAAAAACCGCACGGGCATGGATTCATGGCCGCCACCAATGTGAAGCGCGCCGGGAAAACAAGAGTGTCTTTGGCGCGGGCTATGTGAATTTTCCCAGTTTCCAACGGCTGGCGCAGGGCTTCTAGTATGTTTTTCTGGAATTCGGGCAGTTCGTCTAGGAACAGGACGCCGAGATGCGCCAAACTTATTTCTCCTGGTTTCGGCTGGGAGCCGCCACCGACAATGGCGGGGACCGAAGCGGTCTGGTGGGGAGAACGAAAAGGCCTGCGTTTCATCAGTCCGGACTTGTTGGCTCCGGCAGCGCTGTAAATCTTCGTTATTTCAATGGCTTCCCCGAGGGCCAAGTCCGGCAGTATGCCTATCATGGCTTGGGCGAGCAAGCTCTTTCCGACACCCGGCGGTCCGGACATAAGAAGGTTATGTCCGCCACTGGCCGCAATGGTCATGGCTCGCTTGGCGTTTTCCTGCCCTTTTATTTCGGAAAAATCAGGATAGTCCTCTTCAAGATCGGGGTCGCTATTCAGCCCTTCGAAAATTTCGGCCGTGGCCGGTTTCCTATTTTCCAGAATTTCAATGATTTCTTCCAGTGATTCAACTGGGATTATTTTTATATTTTTTATAACGGCTGCTTCCGTGGAATTTTCCCTGGGCAAAAAAAGATATTTGAAACCACGCCTGCTCCCCATCTCGGCGATGTTGAGTGAGCCGTTGGCTGGGCGAAGACGGCCGTCCAAACTCAATTCGCCGATAAAAATTTTATCCCCTGTCTCAAATTCGCCAATTTGCTTCGTTGCCAGAAGATATCCGAGCGCGATTGCCAAGTCGTACTGCGAACCTGTTTTTTTGACGTCTGCCGGAGCAAGATTGACGGTTATTTTTTTGTTCTCTCTGTTCGGCGGTTTCGCGCCGGAATTTTTCAGCGCCGAATTAACTCTTTCGCGCGCTTCGTTGAGTGCTTTGTCGGCGAGCCCGACTATGTTAAAAGAATGGAGGCCGACATTTAAGTCAACCTCCACTTCAATGAGTTTTGCGTTTATGCCTTCCAACTCTGCCGAATAAATCTTGGAGACGTTTTTTTGCATCTCATTCTTTCTTCTTTTTACAGTTGGAACAAAGTTCGGATTCAGGGGCTACCCCAAGAACTTCTTCCGATATTTCACTTCCGCATTTTCCGCAGATTCCATAGGCACCCATGGCAATTTTATTTAGCGCCATGTCTATTTCATTTACCCCAACTTTCAAATCGGAAGCAATCGCCATTCTGTTGGCGTACGATTCTGATTCGTCGGCTTCCTCGTCACCGTGGTCCACGTCTGAGCCGAAATCTTCGGCCTCGGAATATTTTTTTATCCTAGCCATCAGTTTTTCTTTCTCTTCTCTCAATCTTTTTTCGTAGGCGGATATTTTTTCTTTTGTCATTCACTAAAGATTACTTAAAGCTAAGAGCGCAGTCAAATTATTTTTGAGAAAAAAGGTTATATTTTAGCGTCTACATTCATCTTTCCAAGTTAAACAATATTTATATTATATTGTCAATACAAGGATGGTATCTATGAATTCCCCTTTTCATACCGGCTGGCAGCTGGTCTGTGCGTATGCCGGGAATCGTCATCGTTTCCATTTTGTCGGCAACCAATCTAGTCCATCAGAAACGCTTATCGGCAAAAGATATTTTGCCGATTAAAATATAAAATTGCCGATAAGCTGTTCATAAATTGCCGATATAAAGGGAATTTCCGATGGAATTGTTAATAAGTCCCCTTTCTGACAAACATTTTGACAAACATCTCATAAAGTCAAAAAACTGAAGAAGCTTGAAAAACCTACATTTTTTATGTTTTTGATGTTTTAAAAGTTTGGCGCCAAACAAGTTTTACAAGATTACTGAAATCTTGGATTTCTATCATAAAAACCAGCTCTATATATTTTATAAATAAATTTAAAGGTTTCTGGAACGGCGGGATCATTGCCAATATTTTCAAGCCACTGTTCAAATTGTTTTCCTTTATTGCCCTTAAGTCGTTTATAAAAGAAGGGCACAATTATATTTTTTAGTTGCCCAAACTCTCTGACTATCAAGAAAGCTCTTCTTCCATGTTTGTATCCATCTTTGTTAAATGATTTGTAATTATAAACTCTGTTTTTTAAACCCAACGTATCTCTCATTATATGCAATAATTCTTGATCTCTTTCGTGCATTGCGATAGCAAAAGCAGGTATTTTAAACTTTTCGATAGTCCCATTCGACATTTTTCTTTTTGTTGTAGTGAAAGTAAAACAACCCTCACCTTCTACTAACCCCCTTATGTACTCGTAGGAAAGCGCACCTTTCTCCTTAGATTCAATTTCCATTTTTGTTTGCAGTGTTTGTCGAATACCATTAAAATCATATCATATAATGCTTAACAGTAAAACATCTAAATCGGACACTGGCAGAATTGGCGAAGATTTGGCCTGCAAATACCTTATCGGCAAGGGCTATCGGATACTTAAAAGAAACTATTGGAAGACATGGGGCGAAATAGACATTATCGCCAGGGCAAGAACCAATGTTTTAGTTTTCGTGGAAGTTAAGGCGCTTAAGGAAAGTTTGGTGGCCGGTCTTTTGCCGGAGGACAATCTTACTTCTTCAAAGTTGAGCAAACTCCAAAGAACCTGCCGCGGGTTCATTGCCGAAAACCCGGACTGGGTTAAGGGGGATAGGGGATGGCAGATTGACTTAGTTGCCATAAAAATTCCTACCGATATCGGCAATCCGGCTCTGAAAAATTGTGAGATCAATCATTATGAAAACATCTGATATTTATATTGACATAATTGATTGAAAATGTTATTATGAAACAGTATTTGACTTTTTCTAGAACTCCCCATATTATATGAATAACGAATCCGCCCTAGATGGTGGATTTTTTAAAGGGTTTACGAAATACCTGCCTGCCGGCAGGCAGGCGAATCGGTACGAATATACGAATAAATTTGTTTTTTGCCAGCCGTAAATTCGTACATTCGTAAAACTTAGTATTTAGTAAATAAAATCATGTTTAACCTAAAAGACCTCTCAAAAGCCATAAAACAGGTCGCCGAAGAAAAAGCGCTTGACCCGAAAAAAGTTCTCGAGGTTGTCGAGTCGGCCATTGCTTCCGCCTACAAGCGCGAGTACGGAACTCGCGGGGAAATAGTCAAAGCGAAGCTTGATATGAAAACCGGCGAAATGAAATTCTGGCAGGCAAAAACCGTCGTTGACGAAAGCACCGTACGTTTCGTTGAGGAAGGCGCCGCCCCAGAAGGGGACGCCGCCGATGGCGAGCCTCGCTTGGGGCGGGAGCCTCGCCCAATTGAAGCTGGGCGGGAAGAAGATCTTTTACCGAGATATAATCCAGACCGACATATCACTCTCGAAGATGCTAAAAAGGTAAAGAAAGACGCCCAACTTGAGGAGGAAATATCTTTTCCTTTGGAGGAAAAAGAGGACTTTGGCAGGATAGCCGCCCAGGCAGCCAAGCAATCCATATTTCAAAAGCTACGCGAATCGGAAAGGGAATCAATACTCAAGGAATGGCATGACAAGGAAGGCCAAATAGTAAGCGGGCTTGTGCAGCGTTTTGAGCGGGGCAACGTTTATATAGATTTAGGCAGGGCACTTGGAGTAATGTTTGCGAATGAATCCATACCGGGCGAGCACTACCGCGTAGGGGAGCGCCTCCGTTTTCTTGTTCTCGCAGTTCAAGAAGACACGCGTCTGCCTGGCATAATTCTTTCACGCTCGCACCCGAAATTCGTGAGCAAGCTTTTTGAGCTTGAAGTTCCGGAAGTCGCCGAAGGAGCCGTTGAAATAAAAGCCATTGCCAGAGAGCCGGGGAGCAGGACCAAGCTCGCCGTCGCTTCAAACGCTGAAGGCGTGGACCCGGTTGGCGCGCTCGTCGGCCAGCGTGGAACCCGCGTCATGGCAGTCAACAATGAACTTGGCAATGAGAAAATAGATATCGCCGAATGGTCCGATGATCCGGCGAAATTGATAGCCAACGTGCTGTCGCCGGCTAAAGTTGCCTCTGTTGAAGTGATGGAACGCCGTGAAGCGAGAGTATACGTTCCGGAAGACCAGTTGAGCTTGGCTATTGGCAGAAGCGGACAAAACGTGCGCTTAGCCGCGAAACTCACCGGATGGAAAATAGATGTCCGCTCGCAAGCCAGGCCGGAAGAATCTCAAGAGGGAGGAACGGCTTCCAATGTTGTTGATGGAGCTGAAGAAATGAATGCGGCTGACAGTTCCGATTAAAGAAGTAATCGCGAATAATGCGAAGGTAGGCGAAATAATGCGAATTGATATAAAATTAGTATTAAGTTTAAAATAAAAAAATGAGAAAACTTGAATCCATAAACCAATATCTGATTCCGATGGTTGTAGAAAAAACGCAGTACGGCGAGCGCTCTTACGACATTTATTCGCGTCTGCTCAAGGAAAGAATAATTTTCCTCGGCGGACCCATAAACGATGCCGTAGCCAATGCGGTCATTGCTCAACTTCTTTTTTTGGAACATGAAAACCCAAAGACGGACATCAAACTTTATTTGAACACTCCGGGCGGTTCGGTTACGGCCGGTATGGCGATTTACGACACGATGCAATATGTCAAACCGGATGTGGTTACAATGTGCGTGGGCATGGCGGCTTCAATGGGAGCAGTTCTTCTTGGTGCAGGGGCTCAAGGCAAGCGTTTCGCCCTGCCTAATTCCGAAATACTTTTGCACCAAGTTATGGGCGGCGCCGAAGGCCAGGCGACCGAAATTGAAATCACTGCTCGCCAGATAATCAAAATCAAGGATAAAATCAACCATATTCTTTCAAAGAATACCGGCCAGCCGCTGGCAAAAATAGAGAAAGACACTGACCGTGATTTTTATATGACGCCGGAAGAAGCCAAAGAATACGGCCTGATAGACGAGATTATCAAAAAACATAAGTAAGTTGTGAGTAGTTGGTAGCTTGTAGTTGGTAGATAATATGTAAAAAAACGAAATAACGAAGGCCGCTTAAAAGCGGTTTTTCGTGTTATAATCAGTAGCGAGGAGTAAAATAAAAACTTTGTTTTTATTTTAGCCGAGCACCCTGATTAATGAAGCGAAACTTCATATAATTAAAACAAATGGACAAAAATGAAGCCGTAAAAGAACTTCTTGCAAGAAGGGTGAGTGAGGTTATTAACAGAGAACATCTGGAGAAAGAACTTTTGGGCGGCAAAAAGTTGCGCGTTAAATTAGGTATTGACCCGACTTCGCCGGATTTGCATCTGGGACATGCAGTCGTATTGCAAAAGCTAAAAGAATTTGAAAAGCTGGGACATCAGATTGTTTTAATAATTGGCGATTTTACGGCTCAAATCGGAGACCCATCGGGAAGAGTGGAAGCGAGAAAACCGCTAAATGCCGTCGAGATAAAAAAGAATATGAAAGAGTATCTCACGCAAGCAGGAAAAGTAATCAACGTCAAAAAGGCGGAGATTTTCCAGAACAGCAAGTGGTTCTCCAGAGAAGGAGTGGAGAAATTGATAGAACTCGCGGGTGCTGCGAGCATACAGCAAGTACTGCGCCGTGCCGATTTCGGGAAAAGATTGGATGCCGGACAAGACGTTTCTTTGCTCGAGGCGCTGTACCCTGTTTTACAGGGTTATGATTCTGTTAAAGTCAGGGCCGATGTTGAGCTCGGTGGTTCGGACCAGAAGTTCAATCTTCTTATGGGCAGGCGCATTCAGCGCCATTTCGGAATGAAAGAGCAGGACATTCTGACGGTTCCGCTTTTGGAGGGAATAGACGGCGAGAGAAAAATGTCAAAAAGTTTCGGGAATTACATAGGCCTTTCGGATGCTCCGGATGATATGTTTGGCAAAATAATGTCCGTGCCCGACAAGCTTGTCCGCAAATATTTCACGTTTTGCACGGACATCGCGGAAACGGATATCAACAAATTAGAGAAAGAACTCAAGCCGCGCGATTTGAAGGCACGGCTAGGTTTTGAAATCGTGAAATTATATCACGGCGGAAAAGCGGCCGAGAAAGCGGAGGAAAGATGGGATAAATTATTTTCTAAAAAAGAAATTTCAGGCGATGAGCTTCAGCCGTTAAAACTAGATAAAAGTTCGTACCATTCTGTAGAATTAGTAATGAAATCGGGAATTCCAAAGAGCCGGAGCGAGGCGTGGCGACTTGTAGAACAGGGAGCAGTTAGCGTTGACGATGAGATAATGTCAAATACGCGAAGGACTCCGCTTAGCACCGGACAAATCCTCAAAATCGGGAAGAAGAATTTTTTCAGGATTAAGATTAAATAATCCCTCGACTTTCAAAAAGGAACGAGCTTAAGAAATTTCACTCAATTAATCGTTTTCTCCTAAATGCAATACCAGAAGCAGTTTTGAGATACTGCTCAAACGCTACGGCTTTTTGTTTTGTTAGAAATCCACAAACCCAAACAATTTTCCACGGCTTGAATTTAGTTGTATGTTTATTTGCACCATTGTTATGAGATACAATCCTATTTTGAAGATTGGGCGTGGAACCAACATACGTTTGATTCGAAAATCGTATACTCCGAAGAATATAGACGTAGTACATGATTATTGTTAGCTTGCCATTCGAAGCCCTTCAATAACTAGAAAATGATTTTACAAGAGTAGCCCATGCTTGCCTGCTTCGCCGAAGTAGTTCGGCTACGAAGGCTGAACGCATAAAGCGAGAAACTGGCCCATCCTTCGCTCTTTGAGCTACGGATGGCACTTCTTCGCTTACTACATTGATTTTATGTATTCCGAAATACAAGGCTAATATTTTATCTCTGGCTTGCATTTCGTAGCTCCGTAAGGAGCGAAGAAGTGAGCGGGTAAGGGGAATCGAACCCCTGTCATCAGCTTGGAAAGCTGAGGTAATGCCATTATACGATACCCGCCTGTCTTTTGGTTTTTTATTATATCCCGCAGTTCGTTTTCGCTCAATAGGGTTGCAAAAATGAGGAAAATCAGTTAAAAATAACGGAATAGAAAACGTCAAATTCCCTTAATAAATGTTCCATTTTTCTAGCAACACAAAAATTTTTCTCGGCGGAGCGGCATTGATTTTTACCGGAGTTCTTGGGTTCAGGTTCATATCCTGGGAAAGCATACCTCAGGATTTCGTGGATGCGAGGATTCAAGGAGCGATAATTTCCCAGAATATCGTAGGCCTCTCCAATCAGTCAACGAACGATTTGGAGAAAATAAGCCAGCTAGACCAACAGGGAAATTTCGTGGAAGCAAGCAATGTCGTTGTGGAGACGATCAAGAAAAGCAAAGACATACGGAGCCAGGCAGTGGAACTTTCAAACCAGGTTTCCAAAATGACAACGTCTCTCTCCGACATAGATTCTTTTGAAGCCAGGCAAGCCGCGCTCGAGGCCATTTCAAGCCGTTTAGCCCTTATCAGCCGCCTCATAAATTACAGCGAGTATCTCAACCAGCTTTTGCAGGCACTCCAGACGAAATTCGCGAGGCAGTCCGGGGGCAGTAATGTAGAATCGATTATCACCCAGATAAACGCAGAGGTTACCGCCATAAACAGCTTCAACGGCCAGGCGACGCAAGCCATGAATCGTTTTGACGCCATAGTCAACAGACGGTAATTGAAAGCAATAAAAATCCTCCAGCGCGACGCGGCAAGAGAATCCACCATATGAATTCCGGATATAAAAAACTGCTTTTTCAAGTAATTTTATCGCTCGCCGCAATAACACTCCTGTTTTTATATTTTAAGTCCTCTAATAAAGAGACCCAATTTTTTTTAGGAGACCAGCAGGAACAAAAAAATCAACAGCAAGAACAACTACCGGTGTTTGAACCGAAGTCCTTGGCTTGGTCCTTGGCGACATCTTCGGCCGAATGGGAAGCACGCGATTCAGGAGTGAGTTTTGTTTTCCAAAACAAGATTTGGACAATGGGCGGATTGGACGGCAATAAATATGTCGAGAGAAAAAACACGGTTCGCTATTGGGAAGCTCCTCATTTCAATGATATTTGGACGACCGAAAACGGTGTGACATGGAAAATGGTAAAAGCCCATGCCGAATGGCCTCCCCGAAGATCGATGACCGTAGTTAATTTTTTGAATAAATTGTGGATGTTTGGCGGATGGAGCCCAATTACCGGCATAGCAAGCGATATTTGGCAGTCGGATGACGGCGCTACGTGGACTGAAGTGGTCTCAAAAGCGCCATGGCCGGCGCGCGAAGGACACACTGCCGAGGTGTTCCATGGGAAAATTTGGATGTTCGGCGGAGTTGATTACGATAAGCATGAGACAAAAAACGATGTTTGGTACTCAGAAAACGGAGTGGACTGGCAACAGGCGACAACCACAATTCCGTGGAGTACGCGTTGGGATCACGCAACAGCCGTCTTTAAAGATAAAATATTTCTTGCCGGCGGAATGGATTTGAAGGGAAACATATTCAACGACGTATGGGTTTCATCAGACGGATTAAACTGGGAGCTGGTAACCGGCAACGCGCCGTGGGCAAGCCGTCAGGGGCATTCATTAGTTGTATTCAAAGACAAATTGTGGCTCATCGGAAAGCTGGACGACAAGGAAGGAGATGAAGTAAACGACGTATGGTACTCCGACGACGGGATAATATGGCAAAAAACAGACACCGACCCGCCGTGGATGGGCAGGGAAGATCACTCCGTAGTCGTTTTCAACGACAAGATATATGTATTTGAGGGCATGGGCTCCGACTGGAAATGGCACAACGATGTCTGGGTTTCGTCCGAGCAAAAATAAGTTATGTGCGATTTTAAAAATAAGAAATTTATCGCGGTTATCATTTGTGTTATTGGAGTATTTTTAATTCTCGGTTTTTTGGCCGAGAAAAATTGGCAAAGAAATATCGCTCTCAATAGTGGCTATAATCGTCTTGCTCAGATAATGTCCATAGAAACAGGTCTTTTGAGAAAATGGCAGCAAAGCGGAGCGCTTAAAAACAACCTTGCCTATAAATCCGAGGGGAACGATGTAATTTTGCTTCAGCGATTGTTGTCACAAGACCAAAACATTTATCCCGAGAAAATGATTACTGGGTATTACGGAAATGCTACCGTCAATGCAGTCAAAAATTTCCAAAAGGATTACGGATTGGAAAAGACAGGAATCGTTGACTCGGAAACAAGGAAGAAAATAAATAATGTGTTTTTATCACACTTATGCCCCGAGCCGTCTTCGACGTACCCAGAATTTATCATGAGAAAAATTTCTGAATTTTCTCCGTTGCCGTCGGATTACGCGCCGCCGCTTCTTGAAGACATTTCCGATAAAATAAAAACTATCGGTATTGCATGTTTGCGGGCCGATATTATCCAGTATCTGACGCAAATGTTCACGGACGCCAAAAATGACGGAGTAGTCCTTATGGTCACATCCGGCTATCGAAAACCGGAAATACAAAAGTATCTTTATGATTTTTGGATAAGCGTCGAAGGCTATTCCGCCATTGACGCGATTGCCAAACCCGGGTTGTCGGAACACCAATTGGGAAGCGCCGTTGACCTTACTGACGCTTCCATTGGTTTTGCCGGAGTTGACTTGAGATTCGCTTCAGGCAAGGGCGGAAGATGGCTTCAAAAAAACGCTTACAAATATGGTTTTATCATGAGTTTTCCGGATGGTAAAAAAAGTGCTACTGGTTTTCGCTATGAGCCATGGCATTACCGCTTTGTCGACAAAGAGGCCGCTAAATTTTTGCGTGGCAGAAATCTTTCCTACAACGAGGCCAATTTCAACGAAAATAAACCGCTTAACATCAAAGATAACATAAGCGGACTTACGCTTTCAGCCGATTCCTTTATTTCCATTTTTGCCGCCGATGACGGCAGGGAGCAGGTCTTGATTGAGAAAAACAAAGACAGGCAACTTCCGATAGCAAGTATTACAAAACTTATGACAGCTTCGGTTGCTTCCGGGATATACAAACCGGATGACATTGTTTTCGTTTCAGAAAAATCTTTAAACGTTAAAGGAATTTCCGGAATATATAAGGCAGGTGACCGACTTTTGTTTTCCGACGCTCTGCGCGCTTTGTTAATCGCTTCACACAACGAAATCGCCGATGCCATTGCCGAGCAGGCAGGCAAGGAAAAATTTCTTGATTTAATGAATAAAAAAGCTTCCGAGCTTGAACTTTCAGGTACTCAATTCATAAACGCAATTGGCACTGACCCGGAAACCGGAAGCGACTCAATAAACAATTCAACCGCCTCCGATTTGTACAAGCTGGCAAAATACATCCAGAAAAATCAGCCGGGTATTCTTCCGATAACAACCAAGGAGGAATTTCGTCTTTTTGACGCTGATGGGAATTTTGTGGCGACCGTGAAAAATACCGACAAGCTTATCGGCCAAAACATTCCGTTCCGCATAATCGGCGGCAAGACCGGCGAAACGCCGCGGGCTAAACAGAATCTCGTTCTCGTAACCGAATCCCCCTGCGGCGGAAAATTATTCAATATTATGCTTGGCTCACAAGACAACTTCGGAGATATGGAAAAATTACTGCGGTATGTAAACGAATCTTATAACTGGAATTGTTCGCCGCAATAGTATAATCAATTTCGTCCGGCGTAAGCGTCAGCCGCCGCTTTAAGAACAGCGCTTTGTTCCGGGGAATCAATAGAACCGCCGATGAGTGTCACGGTTTTAGCCAGATAATCGGCAATTACTTTGCCGCCGTCGCTGACAACGATGAATTTATTTGGGCTGAGTGGGATAATGCTTGTATGGAATCGTGAAGTGCCGGGGAACATAGGTAATCCAGACATTGTTTTTCTGGTTATTGAAGCGGTGGTGGTAGCCCCGGATTGTCCTAGCGGACTTTCTTTAGGAGACGATGTCATCCATATTTTATCCGCCACGTTCCAAAAATAATTTATCGGTGGAAAAGGGACAGCTCTCGGATTATCAGTTATCATTCCTTTGGGCGAAGAGACCTCAAAAACATAAATATTGCCCGCAGCACCAACTTCCAGATATTTCATCACGTTACTTTCGGGGAATTTATTTTTATCGGTCCACAGTTTTTCTCTGACTTCCCAATTGCCGGGATACCAGAAAGAAAATCCGAAATCGTGATCTGTGTATTGTTTGAGTCCAGATACATTTCCAGGAGTTTGAGCCGGAATATTTTTGAGCGCATTGGTGTTAAGCCATGAGTTGTCGCTGACATATGTCTGTCGGCCCATCACCCAATAGGCCAGGACACTGATGGCTATAAAGCCGATGAATATTCCCAAAACCGCCGAAACCATTCCTTTTTCCTTTTTCATTGTTTTATTTTAAAATATATTTTGCATATCGCCCTGCGTTCTGCGGGACGCAAGTTTTTCTAAACTCGTTTCTCGTTAAGAAAAACTGGTGCGGATGGGAGGACTCGAACCTCCAGTGGGTTTCCCCATGCGGTCCTAAACCGCACGCCTTTACCAATTTGGCTACACCCGCAGGAATCTGCTTGCAATAATATACTTTCTTTTTAAACAAGGCGAATTTTTATTCTTGTATATAAACTGCAACAATTTTATTGAATCGCTCTTACCGTAAGATAATATATGAACGCTTCGGCATTTTTCAACCCACCCTCCAGCTGGTCTGATTTGTTTTTTAATCTCGTTTCTCATCCAGTCTAAAAAATTACGGCTTCCGGATGTTAATCTTACTCTCAATTGCGGCCATTGGCTTTCCGGATGATTATGCACGTCTATATTTCCGTCGCCGTCTATACATCCTCTCAGGAAATCGGGGAAATACAACGATGGTATTTTAATGTCACATAAAGATTTTGATTTGTTCGGCATTAGTCCCAATCCAACCAAAAATTCATAAAAATTTTTGTCGCCAAACTGAACTACGAAATACTTTTTGTCTTTTGAACCACCCCTGCTTTTTCTGCCAACTTTATTATTTATGCCTAGACATTTCCTGAAAGTAGTAACCAATTCTTCGTCTTTCGAAGTCATATTCATGTGCCGGCCGTCCGTAGACAGATTGCCGTCGGTTGTTATCAATCCAATGGCATAAGAGAAATTGGGAGACCATTCTATTTTTACTTTACTCAACCTTCTCATATATAAATTATACTAAACCATATAGCGTTTGCCGAAATAAAATTATTAACAAGTTTAAGTTGTGTTGAATTGATTTATAGACCTATTAGTTGTTTAGTTAAATCAGTGGCCAGTTCGGCGCGGCACATGCCAAGTGGTCGGTTTAAGTTTTTCGAACCGGCTTTTGAAAACAGGAAGCATAACGAAAGGAAGAGAAAATGAAAACGTTGATAAGAGCCCTTCTTGTTGTTCTCGTGATTCTTTTGATGGCGTCGTGCGCTACAACTGGCACAGGCGTTCCCGAGTATGTTCCGGACGGGAAGACCATGAAAGAAGTACTCGACGGCAAAGTTGCCATTAGGCGGGGCGGCTGTTATTTCAGGAATGGCGCATTCATGATGTTCGCCACCGGAACCTGGATGTCTCCCGAGAAAACAATAGAACGCCGCCGTTGCACGGTCTTCGTTCTTGACAAATCCCTGAATCCGGCGTGGCTACTTCTCTTTGATGCGAAAGGCAAACCGGAAAAGATAATTGAGTGGCGGGATGCTGAAAAACCCGGCGAGACGCCCAACATCAAGTCCGTCTGGGTAGACGGCACCGGCGTATAGGGAGGATATATGATTATAAGATGGAATACCGACGGCTCGACCGTGATCGTCATGAACGCTTCCGAGAGAGACAAAGGAATAAAAACAGTCGAATTCCTTCTTGAACTTTGCAAAGACGAATTCGACACATCGGAGGCGCTGGCAGTTCTCGATGCCATTAAAGGTGATGGCGTTGTCCTTCACTGAAAGGGGGTGATCCGAGTCAGCGCGGGGCTAACCCGCAGTGAGAATTAAGCGGTCAGCATTTGCTGGCCGCGCTTTATTTTTACAATAATCGCGGTTTACCAGCGGATTATCCACCGATAATTTTTCTTGAAGCCGAAAAGATTTTTTCGGAGATTTTCAGCGAGTCGCCTGCCTGGTCCGCCGAAAAAATTTCCGACGGGAGAGCCGGTTCTGCGACTGCATCCGGATATCTCGTTGACAGATAGTATTGGTCAAGCTTGGCGCCATCGCTCATTAGTTCTGAAAGTTCAAGATGTTTTTCTGAAGACAATTTAAGAAGCTCGCGTATGGAATGGATAGGTACGGTTCTTGCCCCGTCAAAATACGCGACTCCTTTCAACGCTTTTTGCGACGCCTGTTCGCCCAGACCCCATCTCCAAAATACATTCTAGCCGCGTTGCGAGAAATTTTCTCGTATCCGCGAGGCGCGGCGAGGAAGGTGTATTGGACATACTCCGACCGAGTTGCAACGAAGCGGTACGAGAAAATATCCGCAACCCTTCGGGATACGGCCAATCTTTGGCTATCGCTGTGTCGCTTCGGACTTGGAGTGCCTCTAGCACACCTTCGTCCTTGCTTCTTGCGCCGCCAGAAGATTGGCCAGTATCGCGGCTGAAGGTATTTTAGAGGTGGGGTCTAGAAAACACACAAGGTTATAATCCTCGTTTCTTGAAAAAATCTTTCTGGCGGACTCAAGCGTCGAGGCGGCTTCTTTAAGCCAGCGAAGAGAAGTTTGCTTGGGATTTTTCATTTATGGTGAGCTTGGTCGGACCATTTTATGGCACGGGATAAATTGTTTTGGAGCCGTCAAGCGCGCTCATGATGAACGGATTTTCATTTTCTTTCATCAGTTCAAATTCTTCCGGAGTATAGACGAAAACATCTGCCTTGACTGGCAAAAGCGGTGCTTCGACAAGACGCGCCACAAACGGCTTGTCGGTTTTTTTGATTATGATTATGTCGAGGTCGCTGTATTCGTCTGCTTCTCCGCGCGCCGCCGAGCCGAAAAGAATGATTTTTTCAACCGGCCCGTAACCCCCGACGATTATTTTGACTATTTCGTCCGTTGATATGTTTTTTGCCGTAGATAAAGCCATAATGATTGAGAAATTTTATGTATAATAAGCAATAAAATCAATCTCTTAATTTGAAAACTATTAACATATCTAACGATCGTCAAATATGTTAATAAAAAGTCGACAGGGAGCAAGGAAGTTTTTAACAGCGAAAAGGTACGGTAACAGCGAGAAAATTCAGCTCTGAATAAGCGTCAGCAATTTCGCCTCGATTTCATCAATAATCGCCGACGGGACGGATTCAGCGAATTCCGCTTTACGCGCTTTCCAATCAATACTTCGTACCTGGTCGGAAAGAATAACCCCTTTGATCTTTGTGCCGATAAGCTGAACTTCATAGGGATACTGTTTTGATTTTGAAGTTATTGGACAAACAAGAACTAGTTTAGAATTTTCGTTATAAACATGTCTTGAAATTACAACTGCAGGACGTCTACCGGATTGTTCGTGTCCTTTTGTTGGGGCAAAATCAACCCAAAAAATATCTCCTCTGTCTGGAATATAATCGGTTACCATATTTCTTTTCCGCGCGCCGGTCCCCAATCAATTTCTTTGTGCCTGTTTTTTTTAGTAATGCCCCTCACTAACTCTTTAAGAGTATAGCGCGGCTTAACGGAAGAAGATATTACGATATCTTTACCCTGAATTTTAAAAGCAACCTCGCTGCCTTCCCGCAGGCGAGATTCTTCGGCGAGCGCTTTCGGAAGACGCACTGCCAAACTATTGCCCCACTTTTGAACTTTTGTTGTCATTTTTAAAGTATATACTATTGTTTATACATGTCAAATTGAAAATTGGCGATAAATTTGCTACAATTAAGGAATAAAAATGAAATTGCGGCCATCTTTATTTTGGGACACCAATCCCAAGAAAATAGACACTAAAAAAAACGCCCAGTATATCATCGAGCGCGTTGCCGATTTTGGGCGGGACAAAGAAGTCAGATGGGTTTTTAACTTGTACAAAAAGTCGTTTTTAAGAAAAATAATCGCCAAGTCGAGATGTCTACGGCCAGAGACAAAAGCTTTATGGACTCTTCTTTCCCAAAAAAGATAAATTGGCATTACGAGATATTGCCGCGTCAAACTAAAAAAGCGCTGGATTTTTTATCCAGAGAAAAATGGCCGGGAAAATCCAAATGGTATCTGGCTGGCGGAACGGCATTGGCGCTTATAGCCGGCAACCGTAAATCCATTGATTTGGATTTTTTTACTCAAGCAGTTAATTTTGACAACGAAGAATTATTAAAAAATTTTTCCAGCAATCCCGATTGGCATTCGACATTTAATAGGAAAAATACAATTTATGGCGAGTTGTTTAACGCTAAAGTAAGTTTCATCGCTTATCCGTTTTTCGTCCCTAAGCAAGAATTTTTTCGGCATGGCTCAATCAAAGTTTTAAATCCGCTCGACATCGCAGTTATGAAAATTATCGCGATTTCCCAACGCGGCCGCAAGAGGGACTTTTTCGATTTGTACTGGTGCGCCCAAAATCTTGAACCGCTGGAAAAAACAATCAGGCGGCTTAAGGTCCAATACCCATCAATGGCGCATAATTATCATCACATTTTGAAAAGCTTAGTTTTTTTTGAAGACGCCGAAAGCGACCCAGAACCGGAAATTTATTTCAAAACCGACTGGAAAGAAGTTAAAAAATTTTTTAGGAGAGAAATTCCTGAAATTACGAAAAAATTAATCAAAATTTGAAGTTTCGCGCTGATTTGACAAAATTACACTTTTATGCTTAACTTAAGGTAGCCGATTAGCCAGATTTTATACGGGCTAATCTTTGAAATACGTAAGTGAATAAGGGATTTTTCTTTTAATTTTGCCTATGGGCGAAGGAGACATCATGTTGACGCTTCAAGCATTGTTTGTTCTGTTTGTGGTGGTTTGTCTAGCCGATACGTTTTTCAGGGTGCCGAAGTTTCATTACGGCGTTCATGAACGGCTCGGCAACCGGACCGGTATCATCTACTTCGAAGGATGGGGCCTGAAAATCCCACTCATCGACACAGTCGAGATTATTTCACTCGGGCTTTCCAAGAGTAAGGTCCAGGCCGTTTTTACGACGGGGAAAGCTCCGATCGATACAAATAAGCCAGCATCTACGACTAGGGGGGACGATGACAGCAAAAACGACAAGATTGAAGTCGTAACCCTGGGGTCTCTACAGTATCGCGCGAACCCATTTGTGTTCGACGAACATGGACGGAACGTCTTTATCACGATGTCAGAGGAAATGATCGATGACGGAATGGAAGACGCTCTGAAAGACATGTTTGGCGGACTCGGCGGGATTCACCAAGCCGAGGACTTCATTGAGAATCGGCAGGCATTCGGCGACATGGTGGTTCAGATACTGAAATCCGAAAAGCCGTATCACCTCAATCACGAAACGGGGGGGGACGAAAATGGGAAAAACAAGTGCGGGGTAAAGAATTGCGAGTTCAAAGACGTCAAAATGATCCCACGCCAGGATCTGATCGTTTTCTACAACAAACACTGGGAACATCTCAAAGAGATAATCACCAAGAAGAACGCCAAAAGAAAGGTAGATATGTCCGTTATCGGCATTTCGCCTATCCCTTGGCTCAGTTATGCCGCCAGTTTCAAGGCGGAGTCGGATGCTGATAATCCGATAGATGACATATCGCCAATTGAACGGCGGTACGGCATTGATATCGAAACCTTCGCTCTGGCCAATATCGATTTCTCTCCAGCGATGAAAGCTGCGTTCGAGAAGAATAGAGAAGCCAAGGAAAGGGCAAGGGCCTACACCATCAAGCTCCGCATGGCCAAGCAGGCCGTGGATGATCTCGGGGTTGATGGACAAGTCGCGCTCAACTCTGCGGATGTTTCGCTTAATCCCGATATCGCCAGGAACAAGTCGGTAATATCGGTTGAAGGCGAGGCAGGCGTTTTAGGCGGGGCGCTCAAAGCATTTGTCGGAAATAACAGGAGGTAGCAGCCATGGCAACAACGACCGCAACAATGCAACGTCACCCCGCATGCAAGGGGCCATCAGGAAGGTCACCGGTATGGGGTATCATTATCGTTATCGTGGCAATACTCGCCGCGTCGATGATCGTGTACAATTTCGCCTCGGATGTATTTGACAAGGCGAAGCCGTCAACCGTCGCCGCGTCGGGCGTTTACCGACAATACACCGTCGGCGAGCAGGACGAGGTCAAAGTCCATTTGCCGCCGCGGTCGTGGTGGGACCTCGACATTGACAAGCCGGTCATCATACGGCTCGCCAATGGCGAGAAGTATGAGCGGCGTCCGGACGGCTCCATTCGCAAGATTGAAGCCAGTGGAGCGCTGACGCCGGTCTCGACTGTCGGGGACGAAATTCCCGGCAGTAACATTTATCTACTCGCGAAAAAAGGGGAGAAAATGGTCAAGGTTTCGCTACTGACGACGAAAAAATAACAAGAAAAATCCCAAAAAGAATCGAAGAATCTACTGAACCCGCTTTGTTATGAGCATCGCGGGTTTTTTGTTTGTAAGGTTACGAAATTATCTGTCTGCCTACAGGCGGGCAGGTAAAATGTCATCCTGAGTAAAGCGAAGGATATTAGAGATTCCTCGTCCCTCGGGAATACTCGGGACTTTCAGCTCGCTCGGAATGACAAATTGAGATTGTCATGGCTACGCCAGATCTCGCGTAGCGATGACCGCCCGCCACGCTTCGCTCGCGGCTAAAGGCTGGTCGCTCGCAATGACGGCTAAAAACCAAAAACCCCGCAAGAAACGGGGTTTTTGAAAAGTTACTGATATGTAATCTTTATCCACAGATAGGTACGCTGCCTGTGCCCGTGCCGAGTATGGCTGCGGCGAACATAGGAACTGCCTTAGAGAGAATCGCGACTATCAAAGCTATGGCCGCATAAAGAAGCTGATGATTCGCTTCCTTTATCTTTTCCTCTTCTCCGCCGGAAGTAAGGTAGTTGTAAGCGGCAAACAATACGAAGATTACAGTGAGAATCACCAATAAGGTGAAAATCCAGGCAACCGCGGTACAAAGAACTCCGCTCAGTGTTGAGAAAGTAAGGTTTTGGGCTGGCGGTAATACAGGCCCTCCGCTGATATTATACTGAGGTGTTTGGGCGAAACTTATTATCGGAGCTATGAGGGATGTTACGGCGCCAGTTCCTGCGACAGAACTTAAGATTCTTAAAATTTTGTTGTTCATTTATGTTTTTCTATGTATCCGAATAGCGTTTAACGAATACGCTCATCCGAATTAAGCACATCCGAATACTTTACAACGACCTTTTAATGCTTATTTGGATTATATCATATAAAGCAATTTGGGCAATTTCCAGTATCATACATTAAGCAGTTCTCTTATAAGCGAAACGACTCCGTTGGCGAGAAGTATTACGGCAAAGCCGATAACGGCGTAAGTAATCGTCCGGCGACCGGTTTTCAATCTTTCCTCGTCGCCGACTGCAGTCAAAATTTGGTAGCCGCCTACCATTACCATTATGGCTACAATCGGGATGGAAAGCGTGAAAAGCGCCGCAAGTATCGCCTGGACGAGGCCTGCAAAACTTTGCGAACCGAGCGGGTTGAGAAGGGTAATGGGGCCGCCACCGGTGCCACCCGTGTATCCGGTGCCGCCGGTGCCTCCCGTTCCGCCGGTTTGGGCAAACGCAGTTCCGATATTAAAAATGCTTAATATTGCACTTGAAATAAACTTAATCATTCAATTTATTTTACCACCACACCTTTTGAAAATCTATAGTTATAAACAATGTTAAAAAAGCGCGGGGCATACTTTATTGCGCGCAAAAACTTAAAAAGTTAGAAAATTATCCCGATTTTTACTCTCAATTTCTGGAAAAACTTCGTCAATCTTTGGGGCTTTGGATTTAATTCCGGTCAATTTATCAATATAATATCCTTTTCGATAAATAAACCGACATTTTTTGATGTCCGCGTCTATCATTTTTTGTTCCCTTTTGCCGTATTCTCCTCGCCGGACATAACAATGACCATATATTCCATACTTTTTATGAAAAGAGATTTCCGCTAACCGGCCGTTGATTATAGCAAAACACCATCCGTCATTGAACTTCAATTTTTTCTCAGGTTTCATTATTTGTAAATCTCGTGAGTGCCGATATTAATAAAATCCACCCTGTTGGGACTTACGAAACCAAACGTTATTCTGTATTGATTAACGACTGTAAACGCCCAATATTTTTTATATTTGCCATGGAGCTTGTGAGTATCCAAACTAGAATCAAACGGGTTTGTCCGAAAGATTTCTTCCTTTTCCTTAGCTTTTTCTTTCACGCGCCAAGGTAAATTCTTATATGACTTTTCAAACTTCGAAGAAATCCGAACAATCATTTTCAATTTCAATCCAAATCAGCCAGCGATTTAATCGTTTGCAACTTCCCTTTTATTTTTTCCTTGCGATATATTTTAACGGCTAAATCAGTATCCATTTCCTCCAACAACCTTTTTTTCATAGTTTTTTCTAAATCCAAAAATTCGTTATATCTCTTGCGTGGAATTACAATAAGTTCTGTACCCCTAGTTAATTTTTTTGGAATGGTAATGGTAGTCATACTTTTATATTACTATACTACATAATAAAAACAGAAAGTCAATTTTATGGTCGCTGGCGAAGTTGCTAACTCCGTTAATGTCCGGGACAGAAACTCAAACCGCTGCCTTTTTGCTGTCCTGCCTGGAAAACCGATACATCAAGCCGGCAGGCGTCCTGCTGGCCGATGCCGAGCATTGTTAAAAGTTCTGTTTCGGCCATAGATTGCGGAACCAAAGCATTCCTAAAATAAATATAAAAAATGCTGGTGCTTCTGTCATAGGAAATCTGATAATTTTCGTTGTCCTTCATAATTACAAAGCCCTCTTCCGTATCAACTATGGTTTTATAAAAATTCTTTACTTCTACCGAGCCGCTATCCGTGCCGATGCTGATTGTGTCGGTTTTCGGAAAAGTATCGGTGATGGAATATGAAGCAGGCAGAGACGACGATGACAATGATGATGGCGGCAACAATGATGACGGCGTAACCGGATTTGACTCAGAGCCATTTTTTGAAAAATAAAACCAAGCGTAGACACCGCCGGCGATTACGGCGATAACCAAAATTATATAAATTACTTTTCTCATGTTCCTTTATACGATACGTCCCAATGGTTGCTTTCTTTTGCGTAAATACCGCCGCCCGGCCCTTTATACATTGGCGCATTATCGCAAAAATTAGTAGTACACCTAAGCCCGATAAAATTTGCCGGTTTTTCCAAATAGCTATTTAAGTTGGCATCTAACCGTATGTCCACCTTATATCCATTAGCATGAGCTGTGCCAGCGGCATGACTATCAGTGCCTGCGGTAATCGTTATATTGCAACCGCAATCGTCTTTTAGGGCAGTAACCCCATCTATTGCCACTCGGCGGATACCCTCGAGACTGGCGGGAACACAATTTCCAGACACGCCGATGCAGTCCTTTACGCTTATACGATTTTGACCAAGGATTGTTTTGGCTTGGGCATGAGTCATATCTCCGGTTCCTGTTGACCAGCCATTATCCACAATGGCCGGCGCCGTTACGCTCACGCTCTCCAGCGTCTCCAGTCGCAGATTAACAAGGTTAGGATTAATGGTGTAAAGGATAAGCCAAGCTCCGAATAAGAGTATAAGTCCCAATAAGGCCTGCAGTATCTGGTCTCTGGCATCACTTTGAGTGGAAGGATTGCCCGCAGCCAGCGTATATCTCAATCCCGCCCATACTATGACCCCTACAGCCAGAAACACCCCCGCTATCAATGAGAATTGGTAGAAACTCTGAACCCAGCCAGTAACATTTCCGGCGCCACCCGTTCCTGCCGGATTGGCGATGTCGGGCGGAGCGATGTTTATCTGGCCAGTTGTTTGGGCGAAAGCAAGAAATGTGCTCGATGCAAAGAAAAATAAAACCCAAAAAAATTTCGTCATGAATCTCTTTCTACGTTTGTAGGGTCAGTAGTGCTGGCTGGAGCGTTTTGGTTAGACGGTCCCGGAGCGCAATACCCGGTGGGGTCGCATATTAAGTTTTGATTTTGGGACGGCTGGTTTCGTGGCGGAACATACGGTGAAGTCGCGCTGCAATTTATCGTGAAGCCAGAGCCCTCAAAACCGGTGATTCTTTGCGCTATCGTGGCGAGGAGCGTATTCACGATAAGAAAAGCGCCGAGAGCTATCAATATTCCGATAACGGCGCCGGTGGCCATTTTTCTGCCGCTTGTGAACCTTTCTTCATTGCCGCCGGAAATAAGCATCATTATGCCGCCTGCCGTCACCATTATCGGGCCGAACACGAAAAGCGCCATGGTCATGATGAAGTAAATAACTCTCTGGCCAGTTTCAAAAAGGTCGCAGGTTGTGCAATTTACTCCGCTACAGGAAGCGAACGGGGGAGTTCCTCCAAAATACGGGATAGAAACGGCGGCGGAAGCGGCGAGAGGCAAGATGATAAAAAATGAAACAAGTAAAAATATTTTAATTTTATATTTCATTTTTTATAATCTAAATTTCTAATTTCTAATTGACCTAATTTCTAATCAAATCCCAATTTCGGAATGACTAAAGTTTTTTGTTTATAGAGTTAAAAATTAAATTGAGCTCCTTGGCCTCCTGCCACAATTTTCTCGCTTCTTCTTTTGTTTCAGGGCAAGGAATAATTATCATTCTAAGCCAGTGTTTTGTTTCTCTTGCTTCTTTTTTACAAATTCCTATCTTGTGCTTAAAATCCTTTTTTGATTCGGCATCGTCTGCTTCGCAATAATTAGCCCCAACAGATGTTCCTGCTCGCACTAATTGCCCTATCATCGGCAAAGTAACCACATTTTTCGGAAGCATGCTTGCGAATCTAATAATATCTTCTCCGAATTTTGCAGTTCTTTCTTCCAAATCATATATCTTTTTTGGAATTAAATCATTGGGCATTTATTAGGTCAATTAGAAATTAGAAATTAGAAATTTTATTTCATGAGTTGCGATATCTGGTCCTGGGCCTGCGTCAAGGCCTTTCTTGAATCGGACTGATTGTTAAGAACGGAAACAATTGCGTTATTGATTATATCGTTCACGCGATTATTATCCGGCTGCTGCCAGGAGCGTGCCGTGAGCGATTGCTTTGCCGAAACGCCCAGAACCGGGTCGTTTATCTTCTGGTTTATTATTTCGCGGAGCGCCGGCGGCTGGCCGGTTATTGATGAATATTGTCCCGCTATCTGCGGCTGGGTGGCCATGAATACCACGAAATCCCAGGCCCAGCTTGTCTGGCGGCTTTGCTTGGAAACAGCCAAGCCCCAATAATCGGCGTAATTTATGGCATTTGACGCGTTTACTTGCGGAAGAGAAGCGACGCCGAACCTAAGGAACGGATTCTTCTTTTTTATTTTTTGGACATCGGACGTATACCCGAAAATCATGGCCGTGTTTCCGGACGAAAAATCGTCTATGTCTTTCTGGCGGTTGTCGTTCCATGTGTAATAAGCCGAAGAGGGATTGGCGAACTGGAGATAGAAATTAAATGCTCCTAATCCGGTTTCGGAAGCGAAAGACGCTGTTCTGCCGGATGACATAATCACGCCATTCTGTAGCATTAGGATACTAAGAAGGTCAACCGCGTTGCCGATAGTTTTTCTAGAACTACCGATGGCGGCGCCGGCTCTGGTGATTTGTCCGTTGGCAGAAATATTTCTTAGCTTGGCGATATCTGTCTGGAATTCTTCCCAGGTCACCGGCGGATTGACCACTCCGCCCTGGTCAAACAGGTCTTTATTATATATGAGCGACAAAGTGTCCAGATAAAGAGGAAGAGCGTAAACTTGTCCGGCTGACGAACTGGAGGCAATTACAAAATCCTGGCTGACCTCTGTCGGAAAAAGATTCTGAACCTGGTCGGATGTGAACTGCGCTCCGGCCGGCGACAGAATATTTATTTTTTTTGAAAGGTCCCTGTTATGGACCGGAAAAACATCCGGTCCTTGTCCGGAAGCGAGCGCGCTCAAAAGCGTGTTCTCGTAATCGTTCCCCGATACTTGTATGTAGTTTACTTTGACGTTCGGACGAAATTGGCTATAAGCGCCTACAAGGACGCTAATAGAGTCGCTTTTATCAAAGCCCCAGACGGTCAGCTGGACCGGAGCGTTTTTGCTCGGCTGCATATTAAAGAAAAGCAGAATGGCGACGGCAACAACCAGAAAAGCCGCGCCGCCGATAATCATTATTTGTTTTTGAGAAAAATTAACCATTTAAATGACTAATTCCTAAGTTCTAATTTCTAATCAATACCCAATTTCAGAATTTCTCAAATTTAGAAATTAGGTCAATTAGTAATTAGAAATTTATATAACTACTATCCCGGCTACTTTGTCGCCTGCCTTGAGGTTCATTATCCTCACGCCTTGAGCCGAGCGTCCGGTCATCCTGACTTCAGAAAGTTTCGTTCGTATCACCTGTCCTTTTTCGGAAAGCGCCAGAAGTTCTATTTGTTCGGTGATTATTTGCGTGGCGACGAGCTGGCCGGTTTTTGCGGTAATGTTCGCCGTCTTTATTCCGGAACCGCCGCGGTTCTGAAGTTTGTATTCCTTCAACCCCGTTTGTTTTCCAAAACCGTTGGCCATTACCACTAACACCCGCATATTGCTAATAGCTAATTGCTTATTGTCAGACAATTGGCCATTAACCATTTGCGCCTTACTATCTCTTATTATATCAAACCCGGAAACTTCGTCGTTCTTTTTCAGGCGGATGGCGCGTATTCCGGCGGCCGTTCTGCTCATCGGCCTCGCCTGTGTTTCCTTAAAACGGATGGCCTGGCCGTTTTTCGTCCCGAGAATTACCTGGTCGTTGCCGCTTGAAAGCCGGACCCACTTTAAGCTGTCTCCTTTCTTTCCGCCCGAGGCGGATCCGCCCTGGGCGGAGAGTTTAATGGCGATGATGCCGGTGCGCCTGATGTTTCTGAAATCGTCCAGCGACGTCTTTTTTATTATGCCGTTTTTGGTGACCATTATTAAATATTTTCCTTCAGCAGCTTCTTTTTTGCCCGCTTCGCCGGCGGAGCGAGGCGAGTCGCTGTAATTGACCACGGCGCTGACGTTTTCTTCAGAAGGCAGTTCCAGGAAATTGTGTATGGCGCGTCCCTTGGACGTGCGGCTCGCTGGCGGTATTTCATAGACCTTCGTTTGGAAGACGCGTCCGCGGTCGGTGAAGAAGAGTATGTTGTCATGCGTCCGCGCGCCAAAGAATTGCGCAATGAAATCATCTTCGCTGACATCGGAACCGATCAACCCTTTGCCTCCGCGCTTCTGCGCTTTGAAAGCGTCTGGCGGCAGGCGTTTTATGTATCCGCCGGCGGAGAGGGCGATAACGGCTTCCTCTTCGGGCACCAGGTCCTCGTCGCTGAAGGTCTTGATGCCGCCAGCAACGACCGCAGTTTTTCTTTCGCCTCCGTATTTTTCTTTTATTTCTTTAACGTCGTTTTTTATTATGCCGACGATTTTGACCGGGCTCTTTAATATAAGTTCAAGTTCTTTTATCAACTCCATTTTTTCCTTGAGCTCGTCGTCTATTTTTTTGCGCTCAAGCGCAGCCAATGTCTGAAGGCGTATTTCAAGAATAGCGCTTGCCTGTACATCGCTTAATTTGAATTGCTTGACGAGATTTTGGTGCGCGTCATTTCTGTCTTTTGATTTTTTTATCGTTGCGATTATTTTGTCTATTACACTAAGCGCCTTGGAAAGGCCTTCAAGAATATGCGCCCTCTCTTTTGCTTTCTTAAGGTCAAATTCCGTGCGGCGCCTTATTACTTTTTTTCTATGCTCAAAATACGCGGAGATAACGTCTTTAAGCGTCATCAATTGCGGCTGGATGCCGTCGGCCAGCGCGATCATATTCATATGAAAATATTTCTGGAGGGCGGTGTACTGGTAAAGCTGGTTTAAAATTTTCTGCGGGTTCACGTCGGTTTTCATTTCAACCACGATACGGAGCCCATCGCGGTCCGACTCGTCGCGTATGTCGCGGATGCCTTCTATCTTTTTGTTCTGGACCAGTTCGGCCATATGCTTGATAAGCTCGGACTTGTTTACCTGATAGGGGATTTCGGTGATGATGATGTCAAACTGCCTGTTTTTTCTTTCCTGTATGTCCGCCTTAGCTCTGCTTAGAATAGGACCTCTACCGGAAATATATGTTTCGCGAATGGCTTTCTGGTCAAAGATTATTCCGCCGGTCGGGAAGTCAGGGCCTTTGACGAATTTCAGAAGGTCGTCCGTGTCGGCGTCCGGGTTGTCGGCGAAATGAAGCACGGCATCGGCTACTTCACTCAGATTGTGCGGGGGAATATTGGTAGCCATGCCGACAGCGATGCCCACGGTGCCGTTGAGCAAAAGATTGGGAAGCTTGGCCGGAAGAACTCTCGGTTCCTGCCTGGTGGCGTCGTAGTTGGGTTGCCAGTCGACAGTTTCTTTCTCAATATCAAAAAGCATTTCCTCGCTTATTTTTGAAAGCTTGGCTTCCGTATACCGCATGGCCGCGGGAGAATCCCCGTCGATCGAATTGTGGACAAAAACACCGGATGCCAATGCAAAATTATGTGTTTTATCAATAGTCAGGTCGTAAACATCCTCGTGCTCACCCAACAATTCTACATTTACAACTTTATGGTTTTTATTTAATTCATGCAGAATCAAGTTGGGGTCGTTTTCATAATATTTTTCCAATCCGGTTTCCCAAGAAGTGGCGCGGCCATAACCATAAAGCTGATTGCGCATTTGTTCATACAGCTCTTTATCCAAAAATTGGAAATCAGAAAGAACCTTTTTGCAAATTTTAAGAAATTTTACTTTGCCGGTGTTGTTTGTAATTCTCTTTTTGTTCGCGGCAACAATTTTTTCGTGGAAAAGTTGCTTATAAACCGGATTTTGCCACAGCCTTTTTAATGTTCGAGTTGCTCTTTGAGAGAATTCCGCCTTTTTTTCTGGATGGTCTTGAATATATTTTTTATTTACTTCACTCAAGATTTTACTCATCGCTTTTCTATATTCAGGATTCCTCCAATTTTCCATGTTTCTATTCGACATTCTCTTGGCGCTGCGTTTTATGTTTTCAGGGTCAGCCCAGAACTTATTCCGGCCTGCGGCAATTTTTTCACGATATCCCGGATTTTTGTGGAGATTGGAGGCGTGCTGATAGTGAACTTTCCAGTGATCACCCCACCCGATTCTAACAACGTTATCTGGATTATTATTGAGTTTGTTGAAATCAGTATGGTGCCGCACCCTGCCAGCGCTTATTGAATACTTTCCGGCAGCCAGATTGTAGTTATCCGACAAATGATGAGCGGGGACCCACTCGCCTTTTTTATTCTGGTATATCAGTAAGTAACCGTCCCTATTAAGCCGGTCCTGTTTCGTTGATAATTTTTGATAAAGCGGCATCAATGATTCTTTCGCCTGTAAATCTTTTGCTTCTTTGTAAGAGCCGTCCAGCAACATGAAACGGTGGTTCGGGGTACATTTAATCTCTTCGCCGTTATCCAAGGTGATTTTTATCAAATCGGCGTTTTTTTTGGTAAGTCTCGGTTTTTTAATTTCCGCTACCGCGATCAATCCGTTTGAATTTACCGTGTAAGCATAATGTTTCTTGCCAAGTTTATATTCCTCGACTAACTCACCGAAACTTAAATCACGACCGTCCGTTAATTTCACTTTGGTATCTTTCGTAAAACAGCCGAAATTTCCCTGGCCCGTGATAAGCGGATAGCGCAGAGACCAGTCCTGCACCATTCTTGCCATCGCGTCGTAGATGGAACTGTCGCCGTGCGGATGATAGCGAGCCATTGTTTCGCCGACCACATTCGCCGATTTTCTGGTTTTGGCGAGATGAGTCAGTCCGCTGTCCCACATTGCCCAGAGTATGCGGCGCTGGACCGGCTTCATGCCGTCGCGGACATCAGGCAAAGCGCGGCTGACGATAACCGACATCGCGTAATCAATGTAGGCCTCCTGCAATTCCGTTGTTATTTCTCTTTTTTCTATAGCCATATTTTTAAATTCTAAATCTGAAGCATTAAATTTTAAACAAACTCCAATTTTTTAAATTATAAACGTTTGTAATTTGGGGATTTAGATATTGTTTAGGATTTCGGATTTGATATTTCGAATTTTATGCATCTTTATGGTTTTATATCGTAGCTTTTGGGCTGGCTGATTATGCCAAACATTGATTTAGCGATTCCGCCAGCCGTATCCGAAACGACGCCTAGTCCCGCCCTAAAAGTTCCCCAGAAAGGAAAACTTTGCGAGACCTCTTCATTCTTCTGCTCAGGCGCGTTTATCGGCCCCACTATTGTATTGAAATATTTCGTCCATAAAAAAACAACCGCAAACATAGACACTCCGGAAAGAATAAAAAGCCATCTCCGCTTAATTTTTTCGTCGCTTTCCTGTAATTTTTTGATGAAGTCATACATGATTTTAAATTCTAAATCTTAAGCACTAAATTCCAAATAAATTCCAATTTTCCAAATTGTAAACGTTTGTAATTTGAATATTTAAACATTGTTTATGATTTCGGATTTGATATTTAGAATTTCTGTCAGGCGCTTTTGAGAATCACCGCTTTGTTCTTCAAATTTTCCAAGTCCTTTTTCTTAAAAACGAATTTTTCCTGGATTTCGGCTTTTTGTCCGAGCGCTTTGGCCAACGAATCGGGTTTTTTTGAAAAACTCGGGATGACTACTGCCGGTTCAAGTTTTTTTGAAAATTTGACGGCTGCTTCCTCCGAAAAGAAATGTTCTCCGATGGGAATGAAAAGAATGTCCTGTTCGCTTAACTCCTCCACTATTTCCGGTTCAAGATTTCCGGAAGCGTGTCCCAGGAAAACAAATCCCATATCTTCCCATTTGACCAGATAAACCGTCTTGAGGAATTTTCCCGTCGATTCGCTGCTTACTGGCCAACCCTGTATATATATGTCTTTGAACTCGTATTCGCCAGGGAACGAGACCTCGTTTATTGCCGTTGTTTCAGCATCCGGAAGAGCCAGGGTTTTCAGGGTAACATCGGCTTTGAGGCGGTTGTTGTTGGGGTCCACAAGCAGGGAAGTGTCCCCGCTCTGGAGCCGGAAACAGCCGTCGCCGAAATAATTGATAATCATTTTATGGTGAGTCGTATCGAATCATGACGGGCTTATTTTACCTTAAAAAACGGATGATTTCAAACAGAATTTAACCAACTTCCATTCTTGATTCCTAACTAGAAAGAATTAAACTTACCCTCAAATGGAAGACATATCCAATTATGAAAAACTCAAAGAAGATGCCAGAAAATTTTATGGCGAAATAAACAGTGTTTTTTCACCGACTTTTCAGGGGAAAATATATTTTACTTCGGAGGGTTTTAACCACATTGTTTTCAAAAGTGCCAGAACCGAGAGGGAAAAACCTTCTCAAATATTGAGGTTTAAATTGTTGCCCTTGGCAGTCAAGTTGCTGAAAGAATCAACGACATATCAAGAGTTTGAACAGACATTACAGGAATTCGAGGTTAAAAGTTACAAAAAGAAGACAAAGAAAAGTAAACCGGTTAAATATTGGGGAATTATAGCTATAGTTGAAGGAAGAAAAATAAAAGTTATCGTAAGAAAAATCGGCGATAATGGAACTTTGCATTTTTGGAGCATCGTTCCGGCGTGGGTGACAAATAAATACCGAGATACGAAGTTTTTCACAACAATGAAGGGAGATCCAGGGGAGGATTAAAAAATATCACGGCACGTAACATTTTTTCATTTGGTTCGCTCGCCGCAAATAAAGCTACGCTTTTCTTGCGGACTCGCTGCCAAATGTAAAAAATATCACGGCACGTAACATTTTTTCATTTGGTTCGCTCGCCGCAAATAAAGCTACGCTTTTCTTGCGGACTCGCTGCCAAATGTAAACAAAAATACCGCCCGAAGCAGTATTTTTGTAGTGCCTGCCTTCAGCTTATGTATTAGCCGAATAGGGCTGACGCCCCACAAGCACATTTGTAATATAGCATAATTTCCACCAAAGAATCAACAAACGTGTGGAAAACCAATTTAACGCCAATCACTGCTGGCTAAAACCTAATGGCCAATTGCTTTTTTACGGCGCTATTTCTTTTATGTTGAAACCCGTTACCCTCAAAGTCGTTTGGAAAGATGAGCCGTTACAAGTGAGAGTATAAACGGTCGTTTGGCTCGGGCTGACTGTTGTTGAACTGCTGACGCGTACAGGGCCGATTCCATTGTCTATGGAGCAGGAACTGGCGTTATTGCATCTCCATATAAGAGACGACGATTGCGGAGGAATTATAGTTGAAGGACTGGCGAAGAACACGCAAACCGGAGAAGGAGGTGGAGACGGTGCCGGTCTAGGGGCAGGAGCGGCGGCAGGACGAGGTGGTATATTGACTATGGGGGCAGGACCAGGTGGTATATTGACTATGGGGTTGAGAACTGGATTCGGAGCGGAATTTGGATTTCCGATTATGGTGACACAGGATACCGAGCCGGCAGGACAGGCACTCTCCGGCGGGGGATCGCAAGAAGCAGAGCCGGCAGACACAACAGTTGTCATCCCGCAACTATTGGAACAGCTGCAATTTGTCGCGCCAACACCAACAGGAGTTGTTCCAGTAGGACAAGTTAGTGCCCGCGCGACGCAGGTTGGCGGTGTACCGGTAGGCGTTTGTCCAGGGGGGCATACCAGTGGTGCCAGAGCGCAATTCGGAGGAAGGCCTATTTGGCCAGTGGGGCAAGACGGTGTCGGAGGCAGTTCCGACCAGGTCCAGGGACCGGCATTAATTTGAGTGTTTGAGTCCTCTACTTTTACTATGTTGATAATCTGAGATTGTAAAATTGTTTGAACGCCGAATGCGGCTATGGCTGGATTTAATGCGGCAGTAAGGGCGTTGGCTCCTGCAAAAGACACTGCGCTTTCAACTCCAGCAACTGCGAGGCCAGTCCCAATTTCCAATCCCCCCGAAAATAACACTGAAGATAATCCCCAGTCGCTGCCGGAAAACGCGATTAATCCGACTACTATGAGCGGTCCGGCAATTTCCGAAAAGCCGGAATTTCCTGCCCGCTGCCACTCTTCTTTATATGCTGTGCCGGTTCTGCCGTCGGCAGACAAACCGTATGAGGCGTAATACTGATGGGCCTTAGGATTGGAGAACCAACCTCCACTTTCGTAGCTTTGTTCGTAGAATTGGTCGAATTGAACAATATCGCTGTTACGCGGACGACGAGGTTCATTTATCTCTGTTTGAACGGGGGAAATAACCGATGCAATTTGTGTTAATTGCGGAGCTGGCGCCAGCGCTTGTCCGCCTAAACAGACGTATTCGTTGCAACCATAAGTCGGGGTTAGGCCATCCCAACCTGTTTGCCAATCTATAAGATATGTCTTTCCGTCTCTGTATAAAGAAGTATTTTCAATATTGTTATATGCACCGTATAATCTGTTGATCCAATCACCATCAATAATTTGATTGATGATGCCATATCTGGAAAAACGCAGACCGTAAAGTTCCGCTATACCTTGAGAATCAGTGATTACTCTTACATTACTCAAGTCATTTTCTATTGATTCCACCCTGTAGGTTTTATCAATTTCTGCCAATAAAAGCGCGTCCGGTATATCGTGATGCGCGGTAACACCGCCGCCGAGCGAATAATTAGCCGAAGTTATGTTTTGAATCGTTACGGGCGTCGTAAATAAAGGCGAGCAAGGAACATTTGTGGAACCATTTTCGCTATAATTATTTACCAATAATTTCAAAACTCCGTTGGAATATTCTGAAGCATTGCAAACCTGCGTAATTGCATCAGATATTGAGGAAGAGAAATATTTTTCATGGAATGAACTGGAAAATCCGCCATTCTCGCGCGTAGAAACAGAAAGACCGGTTAAAGCATTATTTGTTTGGTTTCTCCCGGTGACTATTGATGAATCAGATACTATTCTTGAATTCGGAACCTGATAAGTGCCATAATAAACGTCATTATTTTGCTGGGCAGACGCAGGAAGGGGAACCGTTCCCGCCAAAATAGAAACAGCCAAAAAAACTGGCAATAACCCCACAGATTTTCTAAAGATAGAAATCATGTTGCCTGTGAATTATACAGAATTTAAGCCAGTTTGGGACATTATCCCGTGTGGATAACCCTTTATTGACAAATTTAAAAAATCAGTGTATAATGAACTTAAGAATGAAGCAGTTTGAAAACTGAATATTAGATTGTTTTTGCTGATATTCAATCCAATTCCATCCCATTTTATCCGCCCAAGGCGGAGAAGGAGGCATCATGTTTACGAAGAACTTCGCAGTTGCAGTGCTAGTCGCCGTTCTCGGTCTGACCGGATGCGGGGCCGTTACGGTCATTGGCGACCCAAACCGTCCGTTCCCGCCACAGCCGGCAGTTTCGGAGAATGTTCGGAACGAACTAGCAACGAGGAAAATGCAGGAGATTCCCGTATTCGTGAGCTCGCGGATTTTCTACTACGACGGGAGCAACGCCATGAAAATTATGGCGGAGATAGAGAAGGGCGGGGAGAAGGCAAGTTTCACCCGCAATTTTCCTCGGCTTGATAATCCGTCGTTGAAAACGGTCACGAACAGCAGGAACCTTCTGGCGGCCTTCAAGAATCATCTGAAAGAAGAAGGATTCTCGGTGACGGAAATCCCGTGCGAAGTATGTTTGACGGTGATTACCGACTACACTGAATTCTGGGAGAAATCAGTCATCTTCTTTGCTGCGAGGGCAAGGGTTTATTATCGTGGCGATGAAATTCTCATTTCGCGCGATGACCGGATGTCTAGCTGGCGCAAAGGACTCATTACTCTTCCCGGCTCGGAATTGGACAATTTTTTCAAGAAAGCTGTTACGGTCGTGGTCGGCGAGATGCTCCAATCTTGGAACGCCAACATCGCAACGGTGCGTCCAGACAGAATCTCGGCAATTCAGCAGTAACCGCCGCGGGCACGAAGCCGCGAACGGATTCAAGGGCAGTAGCAGTTTCACGCTACCGCCCTTTTTGTTTCTGCATTCGGATTATTGCAATAATCCGACAAGTGAAATCTAATAACTTCTAGATGCGATTTTCTCCGCAAGAATTATCATTCGCGGTGAAGAAGTAGAAAATCTATCTCCGCGATAATTTCCGTACACATTTTTTATCTTAAAACTATACTTTTTTAAAAAATTTTTTATCTCCCACAAAGTATAAAGCCGCATATAGGTGTAAAGATGAACTGCCTTTCCGCTGGAGGGTACGAGGATAATATGGTTTGACCAACCCTTTTCTTTTTTATCAAACGTAGCTTCCTCAAGGACATAATTACTCCCTGTGCGCCACCAGGTTTTCCCGGAAATTGGTAACCTTTCCAGATACCAATCCTTGTTCAACAAATCCAGCAAAAGCTTGCCACCGGGTTTTAAGGCGCGGTTCAGCGTTTTCAACGCTTTCATATTGTCAGCTTCTTTTTGGAAATATCCGAAAGAAGAAAACATGTTTATCGCCGCATCAAATTCATTTTCAAATCTTATTCTGCGCATATCGGCCCTGACGAATCTCACTCGAACTTTTTCTGCGGCGGCCAACTTTTTAGCCAGTCCAAGCATAGTCTGGCTGAGATCAACGCCTGTAACCGCATATCCTCTTTTTGCCAAAATAACTGAGTGTCTACCCTGACCGCACGGTAGATCCAACAATCTTGAGTTTCTGTGTAAGTTTAAAACTTTCTCGACAAAATCAACTTCTTTCTCGGCAGCAATCATTGAAAAAATGCCCTTCTTAGAATAAAGAACGAGATAATGTTTGCCGAAAAAATTCTTATACCATCCTTGTTTTTTTCTGTTCATAATTTACTAATAAAAAGTAAAAATAGACGAATGGTTAACTTGCATTTATTCAAGATAAGTATAGTATAACAAATAGTCCTTTTTGTAAATCTAAAGGATGAAAGGAGGTGATAAAAGATGGCAAGGACGAAAGCGAAAGCCAAGCTCAGTTCCAAGCAGCTCGCTTCCATAAAGCCGAGGCGACGCGAGTGCGCATCGGTTCCGGCTGGTTACATCCATCCGGAAGGCGGCGGGAAGTGCAGGAAGTAGCCAAGGACAACGGTCTCCGTCCCTGCTTATCAGTTGCAGGCAGCGGGGACCGTTCTATTTCCATTTCAACCAGAGAGGTAAATCATGGCCGTTCCTGGAACTATCTTTTGGGAAGTTACTTCTGCTTGTAACCTCAACTGCGTCCATTGTTACTTAGGTAAACAAGGTGCGCAGAAAAGCTCTTTTCCCCCGACGACAGCAGAGAAATACGTTGACATTCTTGCGGGAGGAGGAGTAGAGACGATCTTATTCATGGGTGGCGAGCCTTTGATTTATCCTCCCATCTACGATTTGGTAAGAAAAACGGGCACACTCGGACATGGATTGCATGCGGGCGTACTGACTAACGGAACTCCCTTAACCAAAAGGGTGGTGGCAAAACTGAAACAGAACGGAGTCAGCGCAGTACAGGTAAGTATTGATGGAACCGGTTCTTCCTACGAGCAAATTCGCGGCGTAGCCTTTAACAAGGTGGGGAGGGGAGTAGATAATCTTAAAGAACAAAGTATTCTAACGCAGGCGAAATACACCATCAATAAGAAGAATCTGGCAGCATTTGACGACGTTCTGGCCTACTGCCGGAAGAAAAGAATCCGTTTGAGTACAAGCATTACTCTTCCTATAGGTAATGCCATAGCCGGAGTAGTGCCGTTGCCAGAAGACTACTTTGAGCTAGTACTCAAGATGTTCCAGGCGAAGCAGCGACTCCAAATGGAAGACGAGTATCTAGTTTTGCCGGATTTTGCGATAGAGGAGTATCTGCAAGAAGGGGAGCCTGCAACAAGCTGCGTCGCAGCAAGCGGGATAAGCGGTATTACCTACGACAACAGGTTCGTCCCCTGCATTTATCTTTCGGGGGTAGACACGGTGAAGTTATTTGGAATCGAGACACCGATTTTCGGAGAGGATTTCGTCGAAGTTTTTGAAAATCACGCTTTATTCCGATTATTTCGAGAAGAAGCGGCCACCGAGTTTGGTTGCCCTATTCGAAAAAGACTTAACAATGGGCGCGATCCATTCAGCGTGTATGCATTTGCCGATTGGTATGTCAAAGATAACGCGTGAATTATCAAATGGAGGCGCGGACGGTGTGAAAAAACTCGTGCAGGAAAAGGACGCAAGCGGGAAATTAAACATCGCTACAGTAAATTCCGCTGCGGGCACGAAGCCGCGAACGGATTCAAGGACGGTAAGTTGCCCTCGTGGTAGCCCCGTCCTTTTTGTTTCTTTAAATAACGCCGAGCAACAGTTTTATGGAATTGCTACCTGCTTGGTTATTATCAAGTGAGCAGTTTTATTCCAGCCTTTTTAAGGCCGAGGAAAAAGCTGCTAATATGGAGCGCCTGGGAAAATTTTTTTTCATCAATAAGTTTAAACACTTCATTAAGCGGGATAAAATTGTATTTTATAATTTCAGAAGGATCAGGTTTAACCTCAGCGCTTTTTATTGGATGTGTTACGAGATAGGTATAAATATTGTTTGTATGCGTAGCTGGATTAGGTGAAGTAATACCAGCAAGGACAAAATTCCCGGTATACCCAGTTTCTTCGATGAGTTCCCGTTTTGCAGCTTCAATAGGTTTTTTATCTCGTTTTTCTACAGTTCCGCAGGGTACCTCGTTGATTATTTTTTTTACACCATGTCGGTATTGTCGCGTTATTAAAATGCGTTGCTTATCGTCGATTACTATCATATGCACCCAATCGGGATATTCTAATATATAATAAGGCGCGTTTTTTACCCCTTCGCCAGTCACGCATTCATCGACTCTTACCGTAATCCACCGGTCTTTTAAAAGATATTTGGAATCTTTGATTCTCCAGGGTTTAAGTTTAAATTCTTTTTTCATAGATGGTTTAACTATCATTTAATTTCGTGTATCTGGCCAGTAACTCCACTACCTCCTGGTTCGATTAGAAATGTAACCAGATTTGCTACTTCATCTGGTTTAATAAACCTCTGTAGCGTTAATTGCTGTGATATCTCCTTCTTTTTGCTTGCATAACTAATACCAGTTTCTTTAGCCCATTGTTGAATTTCTACTTTATTTGAATATGTTTCAACCCATCCTGGGCAGACAGCATTGACGGTTATGCCGCGAATACCTAATTCAAGTGCCCAGCATTTAGTAAGTCCAATAACCGCATATTTTGAAGCAGTATACGCACCCATGCCAGCTCTTCCACTAGTGCCAAGTTGAGAAGAGATATTCACTATTCTCCCTCCAGAGATAATCCATTTTTGTAATCCTTTTGTCAAAAAATATACACCGTCAATGTTAAGACGCATAATTGGGTCCCAAATATTTTTAGATGGTTCGTCAATGCGTTCTTCTGCCCATCGACCAGCATTGTTTACAATACCCCAAATTCTTTTATTCCAATTCAAACAAAATCTATCAATTTCTTCTCGGAGGGCTAAATTTACAACGGAATAAGTGACTTCGCCGTATTTGCTTAGCTTAGTCCTGACTCTTTTTAAACCCTGTATATTTTTAGCAATCATATGGACAGCAAAGCCTCTCCGCAATAGAGTTTTTGTGATAGCGAGGCCGATGCCGCGCGTTGCTCCGGTAACTATAACTGTTTTTATTTTATTCATCTTGTACGATTTAATATAAGCGCCTCCTTTAGTATGCGTGTTGGTATTTCAAAAATATAACTCTTCTTATTTTGCGCTATTATTCCTGGATTTTCAATTAATATAGAATGAACTTTTTGAATAAAATGCTTGTCATATTTAACGGAATTGACAATGTTTTTGTCTGCGATTCGTTTAGGGACACATGTAGGCAAATCATAATTTCTAATTATTTGATAATGCAAATTACGCATAGAATCATCGCATATGCCGAGCAGATGAGAAATTTCTGCCATTATGCACATTCCAATTGATAAAGCTTCGCCATGCAGTAATCTATACCGTGAAATATGCTCAAGAGCATGTGCAATCGGATGTCCGTATTGCATAATCATTTCTGCATCTGCAGATTTGAAGTCCCGGTCGCCATTTAATAAATGAACCTTGAGCGATATAGTGCGATAAATTATTTGATAAAGAAAATTTAAGTCAGAGATTTGCTTAGTATTTTTACTAAGAAACCGCAATAGTTTTTTATCCTGCGTCAACGCATGTTTAATAACTTCCGCAAGGCCATTCTTAATCTGACGCCCTGGAAGTGTTTGAAGAAAGGAGGGATCGATAAAAATTTTTGAAGCCGCATAATAACTACCCAGATGGTTTTTCCCAAAAGAGCTGTTAATTGCTTGTTTGAAATCAATTGCCGCGTCTGCTTGAGCAAGTAAAGTTGTTGGTATATGTATTAGTCCGATACCGCGATAGATAGTAGATGCCAGGAAACCTGAAATATTATTAATTACTCCACCTCCGAATCCAATAACATAGGAATTTTTATTTACGCCAGAAGAAATAATTGTATCTGCCAAATATTTATATATTTTGAATGATTTAGATTTATCGCCAGGAGGAACAATTAATTTTTTGACTATATAACCCTCTTGCCGAAATAAGCTTTCTAAACTTTTCCCATATAGTGAATCTACGTTTTTGTCTGAAATAATAAAATGAGGTGAATTTTTTTCTGGTAAATTCTTTAACCAATCAGTGTTACGCAGTATATTCGGATAAAATATTATTTCCGATTTTAGCCCATTTGCTTTTTCCAATATAAAATTCTTTTTCCGGACATTAGAAAAACTAAATTCTTCTTTTTTTATACATTTTTTTAACATGAAATTATATAAAATGTGTTAAGGTTTTAAAAAATTTATTTTTATACCATCCCTCGCGATTTTTACAGGTATTTTCTGATATTCCGCTTCCACTAGAGTCGAAAGCGAGTATTTATATGCATTTTCAGTGGAACACAAAATTAAAATGCATGCTCCAGGGCCGCCGCCGCCCAGTAATTTACATCCTATTTTAGGAACTCCCAATTTTTTAAGTAGCTTTTTATGTTTAGGAGTTACCATTTTAGGATAGAGTTTTTCTTGTAGTAAAAGAATCCTTTTAGTTAATTTTACTAGACAGTTTAAATCGATTGATTTTAAAGCAAAATAAAGTTCGGTCGAGAGTTCGTTTAATGAATTAAGCGTATCTGACACAAGATGGTTTCCATGAGTGTATTCAACCATAATCTTCTTTACTATTTTTCCAGACATTCTACTGCCACCGGGGTAGGCGATAAGCAGGCGCGACTCTAATATATCAATGGCTTCATTACTTAAGTTGAGGGGATCAATTTTCCACGCGTCTTTGTAGAAACTAAATTGATTTATTTTACCGAATACTGCGGCGAAGCAATCTTGAAGCCCGCTAATATTTCCTGCCGCATTTTCTATTTTAGATGCAATCACGGCCAAATCTCCGAGATTGTTTTTTTGTGGTTTACCTGAATTTATTGTGTAGAGGCCAGCGACGAGCGCGGCGCTTAATGCTCCAGAAGTTCCTAATCCGGCACCACTAGGTATTTCTGTTGAGATATAAAGATTAACCCCTTTGGTAAAAGAAAAAAATTCATATGCAGTACTAATTAATCTCTGTTTATTATCTAACTTCAATTTCTTAAAGGAAGGATAAATAAATTTTCCATTAGGTGAATCTATTAAAAATTTACCATCATTTCTTGGTTCTATTACTATATTGACGTGTGAGTTAATGGCAGCATTAATATGATGTGCTTCTGTATTTGCACAAAATGGATTCACGTCAGTAAACCCACCAGTAAAATCTATGCGAACAGGACATTTAATTCCTATTTTCATATGCAGTAGATTAAATGAAATAATAATTTCTATATTTTATCAAGCATAAACTTTGCGAATTGGTGATAATAGTAGCGGGCAAGCCGCGCCGGATTCAATCAAGGGTAGCAGCAGTTTCACGCTACTCGCCCTTTTTGTTGTATCCGAATAGCGCACTACAAATGCGCACATCCGAATTATCTTTGAAATATAAACAGCGAAACTAAGCGAAATTAAAATCGTACGGGGCAAGGTGACATACTCAAATTTCTGCAGACACCCCGCACTTATTTCGGATGTTTTATGATTGAGACAATCTCGTAGCAATCGCCTCGAATGCGGAAATAAAATCTGTAATCCCCACTGATTCGCGCTTGCCAAACATCTTTTGCCTCGTCGTATTTTTTAGCATGGAGAGACGGATATCTGAAATTTTTCAGTAAAAACGAAAACTGTTTGTCCGCGGTTTTCTGCAAAAATTCCGGCAAGTTTCGATAGTTGCGCAGAGCCGTTTCTGAAAATGCGAATCTCATCGCGGATATCAAGTTTATGCCTTATGCAACGCCGCTTTGAATTCTTTTACCGTCTTGAAAGGGCCGAAAATTCGACCAGATGTTATATCCCCCAATCCTTCTTCAATCGCTTTTTGTATAACTTTTTGAGCTTTAGACGGCAAAGTCGCCTTTCCGGCTTCGACTGAATGGAGAGGAATCTTCACCACAAGATAATTTTTAGTTTTTTCCACAAGTACCTGATGCATATGTTTAATGCTAAATGAACGGCAGTTTATTGTCAAAGTGCTCTCGCCGCCATATTATTTTAGCGGTAAAGCTTTCTAGCTACAATCGCATTTTATTGCGCCGGCAGAAGATAAATCGTTTTCTTGCCGCCAAGAACTTTTATAATAATCTGCTGGCCGACTTGTATGTCGTTGAAAGACGCGTTGACGGTGGTCTGTAAGGTTGACGAAGTTGACGGAACAGGAACTTGTTTGAATGTGACAACTTGGTCTTTTTGTTGGTCAAAGGGAACATTAACTGTCGTGGTCGTGGAATTTTTAAGCGTGCCGGATGCGGTTGCTACTACGGATGACACGGTTGTTTCCACGGATAATTCGTTTGTTCCTTTTGAAACAACTTTTCCGGCGATTATTTTGTCGGAAGCGAGCGATACGGCTTTTTCTATTTGATTTTGAGCAATCTCATTGTTTACTTTGGGCGGCTGAGTCAAAACGCACACTTTATCTCTGTACTTATTGAAAAGATATCCAAAAAAGAGGGCTCCGATAATAAAACCGGCCAAAACAACCAAGGCGATGATTATATAAAACGTGGACTTTTTGAGAGGAGGTATTTGCATTTAGTTTGATTATACAAATTTAAGTTTATTTAAGCGAATTTTTATTGGCAAACGGTCAAATTGGCGGCCCTTGCGGCATCTTTGGCCCTTTGGATTGCCCCTTGGTCGCCACTCGCCACGGCGTCTGAATATCTGGCCGCGATAACAAGAGTATTCGCTATCTGTCCGTATGTGGCGCCGTTTATCGCAACCGACACGGCGCCGGCTTGGTTGGAATAAGAAATATTTCCTCCAACAAGAGAGTCCAACCTGCCTTGCTGGCCATTGTTGGTCGTGAACACACCCGCATTGAAATATCCGACAGATTCATTCGACCCCGCAACGGTTATATTACCAGTACTTAAATTTATGTTATAGGTACTGCCGGCATCTTCACCTGGAACATAAACATCAACCACCGGAGCAGGTTGGTCTGGCGGAGGCGGTATATATGGAGTGACATCAATCGGCGGGGGCTCGGGTGCGGCGTAAGCTTGCGAGATAGCCGCCGCTGTTTCAGAGTCGGAGCCGGCGGCATAAACAGATTGAACCCTTGCTTCCGAAACGCCAACTTGTTCCAAGGCACTGGCAATTTGACCTGGCGTCCATTCTTTAGATTCGAGGGCCGCCTGAATAAACCCCGCGATTTCATCGTCTGTAAAAGCGAGAACCGACGGCGCTGTCTTCGCCACAAAGGAAAACAAAGCGGCAATTATCAGTAAAAGGTAAACCCTGTTTTTTACAAAGTGTTTCATTATATTTTTACGGTTTGAACTTGGCCATCAGGAAAATATTACTCTCGATGAGGGCGGTACGCAATTTTTTGAGCGACGGGTCGTTGTCCAAAATATAGAAGACCTTGGTTGGATTGTATTTGAAGGCCTCCTTTATATATGACTTGTACTTTTCGTCGTTTTTGAACATATAAACGATGGCCTCGTCGAAATAAATATCGGCTTTGAGATATGATTTGCCCTGAGCGTCCAAGCTATAATCGTTTGGGATAAGAGCAAGGGCGGTTTGATATGAGTTTATGGCGTATGTGTAATTACCTGTCGAAAAATTGAATTTCCCTTCCCAATACTGCGCTTCGGCATTGCGCGGAGAAAGGAAAATCGCCTTGAGCAGATATTCGTTAACCTCCGCGATATTTTTAGCAAACAATTCTTTATCAGGCATTACGCTTTTTGCGTAGGCGACATAGCCATTTTCATTTGAGGGGTCCGCAGAAATCGCCAACTCGGCGTACTCAACCGCTTTTTGCGAGTCCTGTTGCGATAATCTGCCATTGCTAAGCATAGCGTAAATTTCCGCCCTAAACGCCTTAGAATCGGCGAAAGGTAATGCCCTCAAGAAATAATTTTCTGCGTTGCGCGAATCGCTTTCAATCAGGCCTATGCCGGCGTAAATTTTTGACTTTAAAAGATTCTTTGTTGTTCGAGTTATATTTTTCTCAGCTTTTTCATAAAAATCCCTTGCTTTTGCAAAATCGCCTTTAAACCAGTAAGCGCGGCCGACATTATATAGAGCGGCCGGCGACTTAGAATCTATTGAGAGCGATCTATTGTAATATCCGAGGGCCTTATCAGGGTCACCGATTATTTCATACGAATACCCGATGAGATTATAAACGCGCATGTCCTTGCGGCCATTTTCAAATGGAAGCAAAATTTCACGCGCCCTCAATGCCGAATAGGCCTCTGTTCCGCGGACTGCGCCCTCCATAAGAATTGAGTCGGCTAGAGCGAATTTCAGGCCTCTGGCCGGATTCTTTTTTATCTCGTTTTCAAGAAGCTCCTGGGCGGCCTTGAAATTTCCGTTGTTGTTGAGGTTGTCCGCATTCAGATAGATTTCAGGAGAAACATTTTCAAAAAGGGATGATATATCCAATATTCCGGACGCAAAGAAAAAATATCCGGCGACCACAACCATTATGGCGGACAATATGCCGATAAATAGCTTGTTTTTAAGGACATCCCCCGTTTGCCACAAGGAAGAATTCATAGTTGGAATTATAGCAAATATAAAGCTGATTGTTTCACAAGCAGGGTGTGGATAATTTATAAAAACCTAAACAAAGCTTCGCCAGTTGCATTTTTTTATTTAGCATATATAATTTGAAGCAATGTTAACCAAGAGGGTAAAATCCAAGGTAATCAAGGAATCGCAGAGGCACGAAAAAGACACTGGCTCGTCCGAGGTTCAGATTTCAGTACTTTCAAGGCAGATAGACGAATTAGCGGCGCATCTCAAAAAAAATCCCAAAGACCAGCATTCAAGGCGCGGTCTTCTTAAAATGGTCAGCCAGAGAAGAAAATTTCTCGGTTATCTGAAAGAAACTAAGCCGGCTGTGCACGCAAAACTCGCTAAAAAGCTTGGGTTCGGCAAGTGATTTACGAAATACGAAAACGTACGAATATACGAATCACCAATTTTTCCATCAAAGAATCTACAGATTTTATTTTATGCCGAGCAAAATAGAATACATTCGTACATTCGCAAAAATTAGTATTTCGTAAATTATATTATGAAAACAAGCAGCATACACGCGGACCAGAGAGTCGGCATTTTCATAGACGTCCAGAATCTTTATCATTCGGCTAAGAATCTTTATCGCGGACGCGTCAATTATAAAGAACTCATAAAAACCCTGGTGGCCGGGCGGCAGCTTATCCGCGCCGTGGCTTACGTGGTTAAAAGCGAAACAGCAGTGGGAGAAGCGGCGTTTTTTGAAGCGCTTGAGAAAGAAGGCCTTGAACTTCGCTGCAAGGACTTGCAGATTTATCCCGATGGAACCAAAAAAGCCGACTGGGACGTGGGCATGGCCGTGGACGCCATCCGCATGGCGCCGTTTCTTGATTCGGTGATACTGGTCACCGGTGACGGGGACTTCTGCCCGCTTGTGGATTACTTGAAATGGGGAGTCGGCCGGCTGGTGGAAGTGGCCGCCTTCAGGAGAAGCGCTTCCGGAAAAATCCAGGAGGCCGCGGACAGGTTTATCAATATAGAGGATATACCGAGAATAATAATAGGCAGAAAGTAAAATTTGAAGCATGAAGCATGAAATCCTAAACAAGCAACAATTATTTAAATTTATAAACGTTTAAAACATTCTTATTTGAATATTGTTTCGGATTTGGATATTCTGATTTAGAATTTATAACATTATGGCTATACAAAGAAAAAAATATTCTACGCAAGTAGGAGGAAAAGAACTGACGGTTGAAATTTCATCCATTGCCGAACAGGCCAATGGCGCAGTGCTCGTGAAATACGGCGAAACGTCGGTTTTGGTAACGGCGGTCATGGGAGTTACCGAAGGCAAATTTGATTATGTTCCGCTCAAAGTTGATTACGAAGAGCGTTTTTACGCTGCCGGAAAAATAATCGGAAGCAGATATGTCCGCCGCGAAGGCAGGTCGTCCGACAACGCTATACTTTCCGCGCGTCTTGTTGACCGCGTCGTCCGTCCGCTTTTTGACGAAAGAATCAGGCGCGAGATGCAGGTTGTGGCCACTGTTCTTTCCATAGACGAAGAAAACGACCCGGACTTCGTTGGTTTGATAGGCGCTTCGGCTGCGCTCGGAATTTCGGATATGCCTTGGAACGGGCCGGCTGCCGGAGTCAGAATCGCGAAAATAGACGGACATTTCATCATAAACCCGACGGTTTCACAGATGAACCAGCCGGGCTGCGATTTTGAAATGTTCGCCGCCGGGCCGAAAGGAAAAATAGGCATGATAGAACTCGGAGGCAACGAGTCCGATGAGAAAGACATTCTGGCCGCCTGCGTCCTGGCGCAGGAAGAAATAGACAAACTCATCGCTTTTCAGGAAACAATCATAAAGGAGAACGGCAAAAAGAAAACAGATATTGCTTTATTTGAAGTGACACCTACCTTCCGCGCCATCGCCGAAAAATTTCTGAGCGAGAAAGTGGAGGACGCCGTTTACAGGCCGAACAAGCTTGAATACAACGAAGCAATGGCCAAATTCCGCGTAGAATATTTCTCGCACCTCAAGGAAAATTCGGAGGAATTCGACGAACGCTCCGCAGATTTTGTCTGGGAGGATTTCATAAACAAAATCGTTCACAAAAACATTCTTGAAAACGAAAAGCGTCCCGATGGCAGGAAACTGGATGAAATAAGAAAACTGGACGGCGAAATAAAACTTTTTGAAAGAACTCACGGTTCCGCTCTTTTCGTGCGCGGCAACACTCAGGCGCTGGCGGTAACCACGCTGGCCGCTCCCGGAGCCGAGCAGTTTATTGAAACAATGGAATGGACCGGCAAGAAACGTTTTATGCTCCACTACAACTTCCCGCCATATTCCGTCGGGGAAATCGGTTCGTTCCGCGGGCCGGGACGCCGCGAAATAGGTCACGGTTCGCTCGCCGAAAAAGCCCTCCGCCCACTGATACCTTCACAGGAAGAATTTCCGTACACCATCCGTGTCGTCTGCGAAATTCTTTCGTCCAACGGTTCTTCGTCCATGGCCACGGTCTGCGCCTCAACGCTTTCGCTCATGGACGCAGGCGTGCCGCTCAAAAAACCGGTTGCGGGAATCGCGATGGGCATAATCACCGACCCTTCGACAAGCTTCCCTCAATCCGATTCGGGACAGGCAGGGCAGGCCAAGCGATATAAAATTCTGACCGACATACAGGGTCCCGAAGACCACTTCGGCGACATGGATTTCAAAGTTGCCGGAACGAAAGACGGAGTCACGGCGGTTCAGCTGGACGTCAAAATGGACGGGCTCACTGCGGAGATGATTGAAAAGACGCTGGCTCAGGCAAAAGAGGCGCGCCTGAACATTCTTCAGTTCCTCGGCGGAATTTTGCCGGCTCCGCGCCAGAAAATTTCTGTCTACGCCCCGACTATTTTCCAGTTCAAGATAGACCCGGCCAAAATCGGAATAGTAATCGGTCCTGGCGGTAAAATGATTAACGGCCTTATTGAAAAATACGGATTGGGCAGTATAGACATAGACGATGATGGAAGCGTATTCGTTACCGGAACTGACAACGAAAAGGCAATGGCCGCTTTGGATGAAATAAAAGCTCTAACCAAGGAATATAAAGTAGGCGAGATAGTGGAGGGAAAAGTTTTCAAAATTCTTGATTTCGGAGCCATTGTTGATTTGGGCGGAGGCAATGACGGAATGATACACGTTTCCGAGCTCAAAGAAGGTTTCGTAAAAAATGTGGAAGAAGTCGTCAAAATGGGCGATTTCGTCCGCGCCAAAATTATCCGCGTAGACAGAGACGGCCATATCGGCCTTTCGTTGAAACAGATGACAGACAATAACTAATTCCTAATTGACCTAATTCCTAATTAACCTAATCAATAACCAATGGCAGAAATGTCCAATTCCCAAATTTTTAGTCATTAGATAATTGGGATTTAATTAGACATTAGAAATTAGGACTTAGAAATTGATATCACTTCTGTTATAATTGAAGTGATATTTTGTTTTTATGGACAAGACAACCAACAATTCCGAACATATCCCCAGCCCCGTCGTTCCTCCGTCTCCGGCCGAAGTCGCCGTCAGGACAATGGCTTCGGACATCGCTTCTATTGCCGAAAGCGGCGGCGGTTCCCCGAGGCCCCATCCCATAAAGGTTTTTTTGCAAGCCGAGAGGAATAAAGGCGCTCCACGGTCGGCCAGCATTTTTTCGTCCAGCGCCGCTTCCAAGCAGGAGGCGCCTCCACGAAAGCCACTTTTTTCCAATCCGGCTTATCTTTTTTCTTCTTTAGCAGTTTTCGTTGTCGTTGTTTTTCTGGCCGGGTACTTTATTTATCCGCTTTTCAACAAAAAGCCGGTTCAGGAAAATCAGGCGGTTGTTTCGATCCCTAACCAAACTCCGGAAACTTTTGAATCCAAACAATTTTTCAGCCAATCAACTGACGGAATTATCACTCTTGATATTCTTTTGGCGATAGACGGTTTGCAGGTTCTGCGCGAACAGCTGGTATCAAAAATCGGCGACCTTTCTGGTTCTTTCTTTGAAATTAAAATTGAAAACGGAAACAGCCAGCCCATTTCGGCCGCCAATTTCTTCTCTTTGATAAAAAGCGATATTTTCGAAACGGACTTTCTGAACAATAATTTCGAAAAGGACTTCAGGGTGTTTTTATACAAGGATAAAAATATTTTCTGGCCGGGATATATTCTCCAGATAAAAACCGGAGAAAGCAGAATTTTCCTCCAGGCCCTCGCCCAGCCGAAAATAGAAAACGCGTCATCAAGTTTGAACAATCTTTTTCTGGAGCCGTCAGGAACGCCGGGGACGCAATTCCGCGATGAAATGCTCAGCGGACAGCCGATAAGGATATTGAATTTCTCCAATTCCTCAAGCGTAATCGCTTACGGCTGGTTCCACGAAAAATATCTTGTTATAAGCGCTTCTCTTGGAGGCCTGAAGCAGGCTGTGCTGCGTTTCTGAAAATATAAAGCGGAATTTTATTCTTTCCATAATGCAAAATTACCAGTGCTATCACGCGTGATAGCACTACTACATGTAGTAGTAGAGAGATCTTGATTAATGATTAATTGGTCATCTTTCGGCTTCCCATTCATTATTCAATTTTAGCATTTAGCAAATCTCGCAAGTCAAATTTATTTTTCCAAAAACGCCTCAAGTTTTTTCAGGGCGATTTTCCTCATGGAAAATTTTTTCTGCTCTTCGGCGGGCATTTCCGCGTTTGTTTTATGGCTTCCCTTCGGAATAAAAATCGGGTCCCAGCCGAAGTCGGTTTTTCCGCGCGGTTGTTCGGCGATTTTTCCTTCAACCTTACCTTCAAAAATTTTTAATTTCTTGCCGTCGTATAGCCCGAAACAAACTTCGGCAGTGGCGTTTCTGTTATTTTGCCCATCAAGCATTTTACAGAGCCCATTATTGCCGAGTTCACCGAGGAACCATTTTATAAGCGGGCCGGGAAGTTTTCCGAACGCGTGGAAAGTCAAAGAAACATCTTCAACAAGAACCAGAGATTTTATTTTTTTATAGGCCTCTTTGGCTTTATGTTTAACTATTTTTTTGAGGTCAAGCGACTGGATTTCATCAAAGTCAAGCTTTTTATGAAAAATCGGATAATCCAGATGCCGCTTAAGCTGTTCTGCTTTGGAGGCGTTGCCGGTTATGAAGGTTATGGAACGCAATTTCATAGATATTAAAAAAGCGCCACATGACGCTTTTTGTCTACTATACGGCTTGCGCCTTGATTTTCGCTTTTATCTCGTTCAGAAGTTTTTTATCTTCTGCGAGTTTTTCGCAGGTTTTTTCCATGCCGACCCCGATTTTTTCACCATTGAAAGAATAAGTGGCACCCGATTTTGTGATTACGCCGCATTTGAGTCCGGCATTCAGAACATCCGCTTCAAAAGCGATACCTTTGCCGTACATTATGTCGAATTCGGCGAGCTTGAACGGCGCGGCGACTTTGTTCTTGACCACTTTCACTTTGACTCTGCTGCCGACGACGTCTTCTCCCTTTTTAACTTGGGCGATTCTGCGCACGTCCAGACGCACTGACGACGCGAATTTCAAGGCGAGTCCTCCGGGAGTCGTTTCGGGGTTGCCAAACATAATTCCGATTTTCATCCTGATTTGGTTTATGAAAATTACCATCGTCTGTGTTCTCGCCACAAGAGCCGTGAGTTTGCGGAGCGCCTGCGACATCATTCTTGCCTGCCGGCCCATATGCTGTTGCCCCATATCGCCTTCAATTTCTGCTTTAGGAGTCAGCGCCGCCACTGAATCGACGACAACAACCGAGATCATTTCGGAGCGCACCAAACTTTCCAATATATTGAGAGCTTCTTCACCGTTGTCGGGCTGGGATATAATCAAATCGTTTATTTTTACTCCAAGGCGCGCCGCGTATTCGGGGTCGAGCGCGTGTTCGGCATCGATGTAGGCAGCTTTTCCTCCTTGTTTTTGCGCCTGGGCGACTACATTGAGCGCCAGTGTCGTTTTTCCGCTACCTTCAGGACCGAATATTTCTATTACGCGTCCGCGCGGCAATCCACCGACTCCGAGAGCCATATCCAGCGAAAATGAGCCGGTCGGTATAATGGACACGTTCACGTGCCGAACATCGCCGAGCTTCATTATTGAACCCTCTCCATATTTCTCCTGGAGCGACGACATTAAGCTATCAAGCTGACCGTTGTTTTCTTTTGCTTCTTCTTTTTGTTTTTTTGACATTCCAGGTAGTAGAAATGCGATTGCGACTTTATTTGAGGCAACCGCGTGATTTAGTGATTAAACGATGACCTTTTTGTTTATAGTTGGTTGTTTGATGATAGCGTGATAAAGTCAGGTTGCCTAAATCGCATTTTCACTACCTGACATTGGTTTATTTTACCATCACACCTTTCATAAATCTACAATTGTTTTCATGTCAATCAACAAATGCAGTTTTTATTAATATGGCCGCCAAGTCAATACCGGCAAAGGTGAGACGACATGCTTTATTCGCGGTTTTTAAAAACTTCTGCCTTGGCCGGGCTCAACCTTTTCCGGCGCAGTGCTTGTGGCCGGCCCGCCTGTCGGCGAGGCAGGATGATAAATAATTTGCCTGATTACTTTGGTCTCGCGCCCCAGGAATTTTTTAGCCGTTATTTCAACCGTATTAATTCCTTGCTGAAGAGAAATAGCTTTTTGCCAACTGCCATTCGGCTGAATCTGTATCTGCTCACCATTTATTATCAGTTCGCTGGTGTTGGAAACGTCCCCGGCCAACGAAATAGAATTTTCGTCGCCTACGACAACCATGTTTTCCTGAGGGTAAGAAATTGTTATTAATGGCGTGCCGGAAATATTATAGAATCTAAAAATTCCGTAAACAAACAAAATTAAAATAACGGCTCCCATTATAAAATATTTGCCATCCGATTTTTTGGAGAACCTGTTTTTAGGCAGTTCGTCGGTTTTGCCGGCGCTTTTCGACTCAGAAAATTTTTTCATATGCTCCCAGGCCTCGTCGGAATTAAAATCCAATATTTCACCGAGTTTCAAAAGATATCCTTTCAGGTAGGGGTATGACGGCATGCGGTTTTCGTCTCCCGAAAAAATTGCTTCGAGGTGTTTTATTGAGACACCACTGACTTCCGACAAGCGTTTCATATTCAACCCGCGCTCACGCATGCGTTCGTTCAAAAAATTTGCGAATTCGGAGTGTTCCATAATTTTTTAAATTCTAAATTATAAATCCGAAATCATAAACAATATCCAAATTCCCAAATTACAAATGTTTGAAAATTTGTAAAATTTTAATTTATTTAGGATTTAGTGCTTCTGATTTATAATTTCTGCCCTTTTCAAATTATTCCGGGAAAACATCCTTGCCAAGAAATACTTCGCGTGCCTTAGCGCCGTCTCCGGGTCCGATAATTCCTTTATTTTCCATCAAGTCGAGAAGACGGGCGGCTCTGGCATAGCCCACTTTGAGCCGGCGCTGGAGGAGGGAAGCCGAGGCCTTTTGGGCCTGGCGAACCACTTCCACGGCTTCATCGTACATTTCATCGCCGTCTTCATCAAGCGACTCGTCGAAAATGGAAGCAGGGATGATTCCGTTGCCATTTCCCTCGGAAAACTGAATTTCCTCCTCCGGAGCGGAATTGTTGTCACGGATGAAATCAGCTACTTTTTTGGTCTCGTCTTCGGGAACATACGCGCCCTGAATGCGTTTCGGCTTGGAAAGATCCGAAGACACGAAAAGAAGATCGCCTGAGCCAAGAAGTTTTTCCGCGCCGGAAGTGTCGATGATGGTGCGCGAGTCGATTTGGCTGGCTACCTGCAAAGCGATGCGGCTGGTAATGTTGGCTTTGATGAGTCCGGTAATTATTTCTACCGATGGACGCTGAGTGGAAAGCACAAGATGGATTCCGGTGGCCCTGGCCATCTGGGCCAGGCGGACCACAGAGCCCTCCACTTCGCGGCCGTAGGAGGTCATCAGGTCGGCCAGTTCGTCCACGATTATTACTATATAAGGCAGTATCTGCGGAACATCCTCTCCTTCGCCGGCGTTTTTTTCTTTTATTTTGGCGTTGTAGCTTTTAATGTCGCGGCTGCCCGATTTTTGCAGAAGTTCGTATCTTTGTTCCATCTCCTTTATTGTCCAGCGGAAAACATTGAGGGCTTTTTTGTTTTCCACGATAACCGGACTGACCAGATGCGGAATTCCTTCATATCCGGAAAGTTCCACGCGCTTCGGGTCTATCATTATCATTTTCATCGTGGACGGAGAGTTTTTGTAAAGAAGAGAAATGATGAGCGATTGTATCATTATGGATTTTCCGCTGCCCGTGGAACCGGCGATGAGGAGGTGGGGCATTTTCTCAAGATCGGCAAAAATCGGCTCGCCGGTCACATCACGTCCAAGAGTGAATCCGAGAAGTCCCGAAGCGTTGAATTCGGGATAAGCCATCAAGCTTCCGAGGCGGACAAGCGCCGCGGCTTTGTTGGGCACTTCTATGCCGACTAGCGATTTTCCTGGAATCGGCGCTTCTATTCTTATCGGATGAGCCGCCAAAGCGAGTGCCAGGTCCTGACCGAGCGCCGTAATGCGGGCTAGTTTCACTCCTTCCGCCGGTTTGAGCGTGTAACGCGTCACTTTCGGCCCGATGTTTATTTCTCCCATTTCAACCGGAATACCGAAACTGTCGAGTGTGCGTTTAATAATATTTGCGTTGGCGCGCAGGTCGCCCGTAGTCGGCTTTTCAATGGACGATTTCAAAAGGTCGAGCGGAGGAGGAACATAATTCTTGAAGCTTATCGGAACAGATTTTTTTATCTTGGCGAAGAGCGGAGTTTTCGCCTCGGCGACTTTAACTTCCGCTGGTTCAGATGACTTGGAATTTTCTTTTTGTTGTTTTTCAACTGCGGCTATTTTATTTTCCTCGCTTTCGGACAGCGGCGTTGCCTTTTCTTTTCTTGCCGGGAATTTTATTTTGAGCGGAACATTCAGGATTATCAGAACGGAAGCCACTACGGCAATGGAATTTATCACCAAAGCGGCGATTCCGCCGAAAGGAATTTTAAGCGAGCCGAGAATGACTCCGAGCCAGCCGCCGCTGCCTGCTTCGGCGATGTCGAGCAGGCCAAGCACCGATAAAATAAAAAGAAACGCGCCGAGAAGCGTCATGCCCACAAACCGCCTTTGCTGCGAAATAAGAAAAATTCCGGCGACTACCATCAGTGTCGTCGGGAAAGCGAAATATCCTAGCCCGAGAAGAGTTTTAAAAATATTATAAAGGAATTCGCCGCCGGGGCCGGCTTTATGGAATCCGGCCAGAAAAAAAATTATGCTCAGTCCGGTCAGGACCACGGCCCAAATGCTATTTTTTGTTTCAGGGTGAAGTTTGTGTTCGCGTTCGTTGCTGTTCCGTCTCGCAGTGAGCTTGTCGAATCTGCCGTTTTTGGAGTTATTGTTTTTTGCCATATGTCTTTATATTGTCGTCTAAGAGAAGCAAAAATTCAAACGAAATGTTGTTCAAATTGCTCCCTTAGGCCTCGGTACAGTATACTATTTCAATGATAAACGAAGCGATCTTCAAAGCGTACGATATCCGTGGCATTTATCCGGATGAATTGAATGAAGATGTAGTTTATAAAATTGCTCAGGCGTACGCCAAGCTCGTTCAGCCCAAACGAATAGTCCTAGGACGAGATGTACGCCTTTCCGGACCGTCGCTTTGGAAGGCCGCGGCGCAAGGCCTTACTGACCACGGCGTTGATGTAATTGATATCGGTGTCATAACGACCGATATGATGTATTTCGCCACGGCCGCCTATCCGGACGTGGACGGGGGCATCACGATTTCAGCTTCGCATAATCCTAAGGAATACAACGGCCTGAAACTAATGCGCAAAGGAGCGGTTTCAATATCGGGAGATACAGGAATCAATGACATTAAAAACTTCGTCCTTGAAGGGTATGCCTATAAAGACGAAAAGCCGGGGCATATTGAACAGCGCGAAATAACCGATGATTATCTCAAAAAATGCGCCTCAATATTCGATATCTCCGCAGTAAAGCCGCTAAGGGTTGTGGCAAACGGAATGTTCGGCCCGATTATTGAAATCGTCCGCAAACTTTCGCTTCCTATAACATTAGTTGCGCTGAACGAAAAACCCGATGGCAGTTTTCCTAAAGGAGCGCCAGACCCTCTGTTAAAAGAAAACCAAACGGAGACGTCCGAACTTGTCAAAACATCCAAAGCCGATCTGGGTGTAGCGTGGGATGGCGACGCCGACAGATTTTTCATATTTGATGAAAACGGCCAATGGATACCGGGTTATTACATCACGGCTTTTCTCGGCGCCGATTTCGCGCGAAAGATTCCCGGCGCTAAAATTATTCACGACACTCGGCTTACCTGGGCGACTGAAGATATGGTTAAAGCCGCAGGCGGCGTGCCGCTTGAAAACAAAGTCGGCCATTCATTCTTGAAAGAGCGGATGAGAAAAGAAGACGCGGTATTTGCCGGCGAGATGAGTGGCCACTATTACTTCCGTGATTTTTATTACGCCGACAACGGCCTGATTCCGTTTCTCCTTATCCTTGAAATCATTTCAAAATCCGGAAAGAAGATTTCTGAAATATTCGAGTCGTATTTTTCCAAATATTTTATTTCCGGAGAAATAAACACAAAGCTTAGCCCTGGCCAAAATGCAACCGATATTCTTATTGAACTGGAAAAAAAATATGGCGATGCAAAAATAGAACACATAGATGGACTTTCAGTAGAATATCCGGATTGGAGGGCTAATATCAGGTCTTCAAATACCGAACCGCTGCTGCGTTTGAACGTTGAAGGAAAAAGCCAGAATATCGTTGACGAGAAAACCAAGGAAATTCTCTCTGTATTTCGGCCAGAAAAACGGGAATAGAGTGTTTGCAGGTTTCGGGACCAAAAACAAGGTGGAATTCATACGCTTTATCATCCAAGATTGACCGCAAATCTTTTTTCGCTTACGGTTGAAGTGGCATTTTGCCAACAGGAATAATTCTTCAACCGGGCGCATATCATATAAGGAGACGTGCCATGAGAGCGACAAGCGAAGCTGAAACAACGGTAAGAAAAGCCGAGAAAATCCTTCTGGGGATTGACCGGATTTTCCTTGCCGGAGGCACTTCATCGCCTTCGCCAGACGAAGCCGCCGAACTCATCCAGGCGGGAGAGTCAGTCCTGGGAGAACTGAGGCGGCTAGCCGAAGAAGTGAAAGAGCCATCCAATGCTCTGCTTCAGTTAATCGGCAGTTTGAAGTCGTCAATCAGTTTGGCCAAAGAGGAAATCGATGATGAAGCATAAAAACAAGCGCCCACGGGTAAAACCGATGGGCGCGAACACTTTAAACACCTTTCTGTTTTGTCATGTTGAGCTATGCGAAACATCTCGCGTAAAGAAAATCGAGATTCTTCACTGCGTTCAGAATGACAGAGTGGGATTAAGAGACCGATTTCATAATGTTATGTTTTTAAGTGTTTTAAGTTGACACAAAGCCCGCCTTAAGAATAGAGTTAACCTATTATTCAATAACATGCCTGAATTTTTTAACAATTCATTGGGAATGAAGCTCACTCTTCGGCAAGTAGCCGAGGAGATTATTCGTTTTATGACGTCCGAGCCCAAGTGGAAATATAAGATAATGATAGGAACCGACTCGGAGCGACTTTCGGACGGGCGTGCCGATTTTGTGACGGCCACGGTCGTACACCGCGTGGGCAACGGAGGACGTTATTTCTGGCGTCGTGCCCAGCTCGGAAAATTCCACACTTTGCGTGACAGAATCATACGCGAAGTTTTAATATCAATAGATCTCGGCAAGGAAATTCTCGTTGAACTTAGAAACCTTTCTGCGGAAGCGGGCCCCGGCCTTCGTCCGCCCAAGGCGGACTCCGGCGAGGTAAAAGAGGGCATGCCAGAATGGGATTTTGAAATCCACGCCGATGTCGGCGAAAACGGCCCTACCAAGGCCATGATACAAGAAGTCGTCGGCATGATTCGCGCGCATGATTTTGAGGCGATTACAAAACCGGACAGCTGCGCAGCTTCTAATGTGGCTGATAGGCACGTATAACGAAAATCTCAAATCATAAATCCGAAATTATAAACAATATCCAAATTTCCAAATTACAAACGTTTGAAAGTTTGTAAAATTGTCTGGCTACGCCAGATCTCGCGTAGCGAGATAATTTGTTTAGGATTTAGTGCTTCAAATTTAGAATTTAACTATTATGGATACTTTAGTTTTTGATATAGAAACAAAAAATTTTTTCACTGACCCGGGTGTCGGCTGGAATAATTTTGACGCGCTCCAGATTTCCATGGTCTGCGTTTATTCATACGCAAAGGACAAGTATTTTTCGTTTGACGAAAATCAACTGGACGAAGCCGCCAAACTTTTTGACTCCGGCTCGCTTCTGGTCGGATTCAGCAGCAACCGCTATGACATTCCGGTCTTGGACGTACATTTCGGAAAATTGCCCGGGGAAAAAGTTAACCTTTGGGACAAAAACAGATTGGATCTTCTTGAAGAAATAGAAATGGCCTTCGGGCAGAGAATAAGTTTGGACAAGTTGTCGCGCGCCAATTTTGGAGTCGGCAAGGAGAAAAAAGGATATGAAGCAATCGCTATGTATAAAAACGGGGAAATGGAAGAACTTAAAAAATATTGCCTGCAGGATGTCCGCCTGACAAAAGACCTTTATGACCTTTATCGCGACAAAGGAGAGCTTATGGTGCCGAACGTCAAAACCGGCGACTCGGTTAAAGTTAACTTCCAAAATGCCAAAGCACAAAGTCTATTTTGACCCCCACACCTAATGAGAAAATATATGTATTTAATTTTCATTTCTCATTAGGTGTGGGGGTTGATTACGCTGCGGGATTAAATAAGATATTTTATTATGAAGAGAATTTACCTTGACTATGCTGCGTCCACTCCGGTAGCGCCGGAAGTTGAAGCGGCCATGCGGCCGTATTTCTTTAATAAATTCGGCAACGCCGGTTCGCTTCATTCTTTCGGCCAGGAAGCAATTGCCGCGCTGGATGAATCGCGCGAAACAATCGCGAACGCCATCGGCGCCGGATTCCGCGAAATAATTTTTACCGGCTCAGCAACCGAGGCGAATAATTTGGCAATTCGCGGCGCAATAAAAAGATTTAAGAATTATGATTTAGGATTTAGGAATGAAAGTATCTTAAATCATAAATCTAAAATCATAAATCCTCGGCTGATAGTATCAGCCGTTGAGCATGAATCCATTCTGGAAACGGCTAGAGATTTAGAAAAAGAAGGAATAGAAGTCATTTATCTGCCGGTTTCAAAAAATGGAATCGTTGATTTAAAAAAACTCAAAAAATCTTTGAGTGAAAAGACGATCCTCGTTTCGGTTATGTATGCCAATAACGAAATCGGAACTATTCAACCAATCGCGGAAATTTCCGAAATCATACGAAATTTCCGCGAAGAATTAAGAATTAAGAATAATGAATTAAGAAACAAAAAGTCCATAATTCATAATTCATCATTCATAATTCCATTTTTCCATACAGATGCCGTTCAGGCCTTCCAATTTTTGGATTGCGATGTAAAAAATCTCGGCGTTGATATGATGACTCTTTCCGCGCACAAAATATACGGGCCGAAGGGGATCGGAGCACTTTATGTTAGAAGCACGAAATCCGAAGCACGAAATTCTAAACAAATCATAAATCTCAAACTCCAAACCCCGAACAAAAAAGTTTCGGATTTCGGATTTCAAATTTCGAATTTGCAACAATTGGTTTCACCAATTGTTGTTGGCGGAGGGCAGGAATTCGGAATGCGTTCCGGGACGGAGAACATTCCTTTGGCGGTTGGATTCGCGGAAGCCGTACGGCTTATCGCTAAAAACCGCGAAAAGGAAGGCGAAAGAATCGCGAAACTCCGCGATTATTTTTGGAAAGAATTGAAAAAAATATACCAGGCCGTGAAACGAAACGGCGATACGAAAAATGTTCTGCCGAATTTTCTTAATGTTTATTTCCCCGACTACGAAGCGGCTGATTTGCTGGTGAGTTTTGATTTGGCCGGATTGGCGGTTTCCGCCGGTTCGGCCTGTTCGGCACGTTCCGCCGAGCCCTCATATGTGATGGAAGCGCTCGGTTTCAGCAAGAAACAATCAGGCCGGAATATCCGTTTTACATTGGGAAGACCGACATCAAAAAAGGATATTGACACCGCCTTAAGAATAATTAGAAAATTAACCAAATGAATCCCGTTAGAAGCAACAGTTCCATGATTTCCACAAATACGTTTTACATTTCAGATAAAAAACCTATTTCAATCAAGGTCTCTGATTTACGATTGTCTAAAGACAATCTGCTTCTAACGGGATGAACAGAAAAATAATAATCATTCTTTTCGCGGGAATAATCATAGGATTAACCGCTCCGCATATTTTTATGGCCCTGCCGGCACGTGCCGATTTTTTTGATGATCTTTGGACCAATTTCGCATTGCCGTTTAAAGGAAACAATAATATTGATATAAATTTACCCCCGCTTAATTTCCAAAAAGACACAGGGCCCGTCAAAAATAACAGCGAAACACAAACGGCATTTCTGGGCGTGAGGTATGTAATAATTACTCCAGAGATGATTCAGGAAAAAAATTTATCCGCCAGTTATGGCGCGCTTGTTTTCGGCGACAAAAACGGGCAAGCCGTATTTCCGAAATCTCCAGCCGAAAAAGCGGGACTTAAAGAAGGAGATATAATTATTGAGGTTGACCGCAAAAAAATAAACAGCGAAAACACCCTCATTGGCGTGATTTCCCGAAAGAGAGTCGGACAGACGGTAAGCGTGAGAATAAACCGCAGCGGCAAAGAAATGACTGTAAGAGCCACTCTTGAAAAACGACCATAGCCGTTGTAGAATTTCTAATGACTAATTCCTAATTTCTAATCAATAACCAATGATTAAATGCCTAAAAACTTTTGGGCATTGTAAATTTAAGTTTTGGGATTTGATTAGTCATTAGATCAATTAGAAATTAGAAATTTCAACAATATGCCCAATTTTCACCGTTTTACAATCAAAGCCCAGGAAGCCCTTCAGAACGCGCAGGAACTCGCCGCGCAGAAAAATCACGGCGAGTTGAAAGCCATGCACCTTTTATCAAGTTTGCTCGGTGACCAGCAGTCACTGGTCCAGCCGATGCTCGTCCGCTCGGGAGTCAATTTGGAAAAACTTCATCGCGAGCTTGAGGCCGAGATGAACCGTCTGCCGAAATTGGTCAGCGGTTCCAATGTCGGCCAACTTTATCTTTCTCAGGAACTTATGCGCCTGCTAGACCAGGCCGCCAAAATTGCCTCACAGCAAAAAGATGAATTCGTTTCCTGCGAGCATCTTTTACTCGCGGTTATCGACACTGATTCGCTGGCCAAGGAGATTCTTGTCCGCCTCGGCGTGAAGCGCGAGTCAATGATACGGATTCTTGCCCAGCTTCGCGGTTCGGTGCGCATCACCGACGAAACGCCAGAAAGCAAATTTCAGGTTCTTGAAAAGTACGCCATAAATATGAGCGAAAGGGCTAAATCCGGCCAGCTGGACCCGGTTATCGGCCGGGAATCGGAACTTAGGCGCGTTATCCAGGTTTTGAGCCGCCGCACCAAAAACAACCCCGTTCTAATAGGCGAACCGGGCGTAGGTAAGACCGCTATCGTGGAAGGCCTTGCGCAGAGAATCGTATCCGGTGAAGTTCCCGAACCGCTCAAAGACAAGCAGATAATAATGCTTGACTTAGGCGCGCTCATCGCCGGAACCAAGTTCCGCGGCGAATTTGAAGACCGCCTCAAGGCCTTTGTGAAAGAAATAAAAAATTCAAGCGGCCAACTGATACTTTTCATAGACGAAATACATACTATAGTAGGCGCTGGAGCCGCCGAAGGCGCCGTGGACGCTTCCAATCTTTTGAAACCGGCTTTGGCCAGGGGAGAACTCCACTGCATAGGCGCCACGACCATACGCGAATACCAGCGCTATATAGAAAAAGACGCGGCGCTTGAAAGGAGATTCCAGCCGATTATTGTCGAGGAGCCAAATTTGGAGGACAGCGTATCAATACTCCGCGGGCTCAAGGAAAAATACGAGATACACCACGGGCTCCGCATAAGCGACGAAGCTATCACGGCCGCCGTCCAGCTTTCGGCGCGCTACATTACCGACCGTTTTTTGCCGGACAAAGCTGTAGACCTGATAGACGAAGCCGCTTCGGCCAGGCGACTTGAAAGCGAAAGCTTGCCGACCGAAATAGACCGCGTCCGTCGCGAGATAACCCGGCTTGAAGTGGAACGCCAAGCGCTTTCCAAGGAAAGCCAGAGCAGGAATTCCGACCGTTTGAAAGAAATAGACGGCGGACTGAAAAAGTTTAAAGAGGAAAACGACGAACTTTCTTCAAAGTGGCACGCCGAGAAAATAAAATTTGAAACATTGCACCAGCTCCGCCAGAAAGTGGAGAACCTGAAGCGCGAAGCCGAAGTCGCAGAGAGGGAAGGCAATCTTGAACGTCTGGCCCAAATAACTTACGGCGAAATGCCACAATCGCAGAAAGACTTCGAGGCATTTGAAAGAAAAAATTTCGGTGGCCCGAAATCCGTCAGTCGGCGGAGCGGCAAAAAAGTTTCTGCGGACAACAAACAATTTCTCAAAGAAGCCGTTGACAAGGAAGACGTGGCTGCCGTGGTTTCTTCATGGACAGGAATCCCGCTTCACCGGATGCTGGAAACAGAAGGCGAAAAACTTGTTAAAATAGAAGACGAACTTCACAAGCGTGTCATAGGCCAGAACGAGGCCATAAAAGCGGTGTCCAGCGCCCTTCGGCGCGCCCGGGCCGGACTTTCGGACGCCGACAAACCGCTTGGCTCTTTCATGTTCCTCGGTCCGACCGGCGTCGGAAAAACCGAACTGGCCCGCGCTTTGGCCGGATTCATGTTCAACGACGATAAAGCGCTGGTCAGAATAGACATGTCCGAATATATGGAAAGGCATTCCACCAGCCGTCTTATCGGTTCTCCGCCGGGCTATGTTGGCCACGAAGAAGGGGGACAGCTTACAGAAACAGTCCGCCACAGACCATACAGTTTAATTCTCTTTGATGAAATAGAAAAAGCTCATCCGGAGGTCTTCAACCTGCTTCTCCAGATTCTGGACAACGGTCGCCTGACGGACGGCAAGGGCAAATTGGTCAATTTCAAGAATTCCATAATTATCATGACTTCCAATGTCGGCAGCCAATATCTTCGCGCTATGTCGGGCCTGGGTTTCAGCGCTTCCGACAAAGATAAAAAAGTAGAAGAAGAGGAAAATTACCGCGGGAAGATAAAGAACGCCCTGCGCGACAGTTTCCGCCCGGAATTTTTGAACCGCATAGACGAAATAATAATATTCAATCCGTTAAGCCCGGCCGACATAGAAAAAATAGTGGACTTGCAGCTGGCCCAGATAGAAGAACGCCTTGGGGAAAAGAAAATCAAGGTGGTTATAGAGCCGGCCGCCAAAAAATATCTCTCAAAAGAGGGATTTGATCCGGAATTCGGCGCCCGTCCCCTGAAACGGCTTATCCAAAAACTGATTCTGGACACTCTAGCCGACAAGATAATACGTGGAGAACTGAAGGACGGAGGCAAAGTTAAAGTGAATTTCAAATCGGATTCCCTGGTCTTTACGACCTAGCGCTGGCGTCTACCTGCCGGTAGGCAGTGCAGGCAGGGAAGCGCCGGGCGGTTAAGCAATCTTCTCATGCTTCCTGATTTTATACGCCGCGGGGCAAAAACCGCATTTTCTGTACGTGGCTTGCTGATTAAGGCCTGCATTTTCAGTATTGGCTGGCTAGTGCTGCCCCTTTGGGCTTTTTTTATTCTCTCTTTATATTTTTATCTAGTGCCATTTTTCCAGCCGTTCAAGTTATTGATACCGTTCATACTTACACTTCTTGCCGCAGCCATTCTTCCCTATGGGTTTTGGTTCGCCGTTTTGCTGGGAATCCTCTTTTTTCTTCTTTTCGGCATAAAAAACCTGATATTGGTGAACCGTTTCGACAACCATCAACTAATAGTGTTTTTGATATTGTTCCTGATGTTTTTCGTTTTTTTCCTGAATTTCGAGAATTGGCAAGAGTGGGCAATTTCGCTGGTTTCGTTCTGGATAGGGCTTTCATTTTTCTTTTTATTCAACGAACTGGCCGATTACTCGCGCGTAAGCGGCGAATCAAAGAAAATAATCGTCTCGGTGCTCGGTTCTTTCCTTATATGGCAGGCCGCAATGGTTATCCTTTTTCTGCCTCTCAATTATTTTTATCAGACAGCTCTTCTGTTTCTTTCATCCGTGATTCTTACGGATATTCTTCTCGGGTATCTTGGCGGAATCATTGGCCGCCGGAAAATGCTCGTTGATTTTTCCATTTTTTTCGTTATTGCGGTTGTTATTCTCGCTTCGGCTAACTGGGGATTATAAGCGTCATGTATCAAGTATCATGTATCAAGCGCTTGAAATCATTTAAATTCTTGTTGCCTGACACATGATACTTGACACATGATACTTGACGCTTGACACTTGATACATGACACAAAGAATTACTAAATTGGTGCTGCCGGTTGCCGGACTCGGCAAGCGACTCATGCCTCTCACAAAAAAGACCCCCAAAAACCTGCTACAGGTTAACGGCAAGCCACTCGTGGAATACGCTTTTGAAGAAGCGGTCCAGGCGGGCCTGAAGGACGTCATTTTGATAACCGGGCCGGCGCATAAGCCGCAGTTCGCCGATTATCTCAAGAAAGCCGCCAAAAAATTCCCATCTTTGAAATTCCACGTACGAATACAGGAAACGCCGGCCGGCAACGGACACGCTCTTATTTCCGCGGCCGATATTCTGAAAGACGAGCCGTTCGCCGTCCGTTTCTGCGATGACGTGCTTATTTCCGATTCCCCGATACTCGGCTCGCTTCTTAAAATATTTGAGAAACATAAAGCATCGTCGCTGTTGCTGGAACGCATTCCCAAAAACCAGGTCCATCGCTTCGGCGTCGTCGGAATTAAAAATTCAGAGATGATCAGGGGTATAAGGGGAAAAATTTACCAGGTTACCGGAGTTATAGAAAAACCGCCTACCCGGCTCGCGCCTTCCAATCTTATAGTTGTCGGCGGATATGTTCTTACACCGACAGTTCTACGCAATCTTATTAAAATTGCCGAATCATTGCCGAATGCGGCCGTTGATTCCATACCGATAAACGTAGGGCTTCAAATAGAACTTATTACCGGCAAAAAAATATACGGCTGGGAGTTTGTCGGCAAAAGAATCGATTGCGGGACGCTGGAGAAATTCCAGAAAGCGCAAGTCACGATAAAAAAATTCACGAAGTATTACTTGTAGGCATTCATTGCCGATAAAATCTATCGGCAATTTTGTCGGCAAGGGGTGGCGCTGTCTGGAAGCCATATTCTCGTACGTCATTGCGAGCCGAAGGTCTGGCGTAGCCATGATAACCTCATCCGTTTTCAATTTTAGGAAGTTGAACTTCCTTAGGAAGTTCAACTTCCAATACATTGTTTTTGCGGTCGTTCGCAATGACGAAAGAGCAACGTTTCCGAATAGCGCCTCGCGGGGTTGACATCAGCCCATTTGCCGTTAGAATGTCGGGTAATGGCAAAGAATATTCAAGAAGAATTCCTGTACAAAAAGACCTACGAGTTCAGCTATGCCACGCTGATGCTCGCCTCATCGGCAAAAAACAAGGATATCGCCAGTTTGCTGGAAAGCAAAGCCGTTTCCTTACTGGATTCCGTTCTTATTGCTGATTACGCCAAAACAAAGGATATTATCTATTCGATTATAAATTTAACCGGAATCATGGTTGACGGAGGATTATTGCATCCGATAAACAAAGAGGTTCTTATAAAGGAATCGGAAAATATCTATTCGGCAATAGAGGCGCTGCCGGCATTGCCGAAAAAGGAGATTCTCCCCGACTTGAATCTCAATAAAGTATTTTCTAAGTCGGCATTGCCAGTTAAACGGCAAATTTCCGATAGACCAATAAAACATCAAGTTCAATCGGAAGTAATCAAAAACGAATCGGAAATTGCCGATAATGGTTCTATGCAATTCACCACAGGGAAAATTGCCGATGAAATTGCCGATAGAAATTATAACGAGGCCGGCTTTTTTAAATCGGAAATGCGCCAATCGGCAATAATAAATAAACTACAGGAAAAAGGAAATTGCCGATTAAATGAATTGCAAGAACTTTTTCCAGATGTAAGCGACAGAACACTCCGTTACGATATTGAGGCATTGATTTCCAAAGGCCTTGTAGAAAGAATAGGCAGCCGCCGTAACAGTGTTTATCAGCCGACCCGCCTGCCACCACCCCCGCCCGACTCGCTTCGCGACTCGAAGCGGGCGGGTGTGGCTAAGGCTGTTAGCGGGCAGGAAAACCGCTCCGAAGCAGTAATTGAACTTCATAGCTCTTCATCTGGCTTTAACAACCCGTTTGTCCAGAATTAAGGATTCCATGACCCAAAACAAGTAACCAATTTTTACCCCGTTGCGTTGTAATATATGTTAGGAGTTGAAAGACGCGGGTTATCCACACTTGCTCTTTTAGCCCGTTCATATAGTATAGTAAAGAGTTAAAAAATAAGTTTCCGGCCGCAAGCCGGAGATTCATTCCGTTTAGAAATCAGACAATTCTCGGTTAAAGCAAATTGTCAGTTTCTTTTCTAAGGATGAATGAAACTGTTAGGAATCTTTATCTGATTTCTAACGGGATTCAGAGTGAGGCTGAATTCAACGTTTTGCGCCCGAATTTAGATCGAATGTAAGCGAATGTTAATCGAATCGTATTCGAGAAGTATTCGTTCCTATTCGAGAAAAATTCGAGCGATCAACGTGTGCCTCGCTTTGAATGAAGCGAGTTTTTCTTTTTTCAGATACCAAAACCATCAGTTCTCATAATCATCCGTCGTCAATCCTCACTTGAGCGACGATGGTCGAAATGAAAACACGATGGCTTCCAGAGAAGAATCAACAAAAAAGGTCGACGTCCTAAGGCGGACAAATAACTAATAACCAATAACTATTGACCATAAAGAGTCATAAGTTAATAGTCATAAGTTATGAGTTAGCCAATTAGGTCGATAAACTTAGAAAAAAATTCGAAAAAAATAAACAACAAATGAGCATAAATAAAAAAATAGCATCAGCTGCGCTTACGATAACCACCGGCGTGTGGATGTCGGGCGCACTTCTTTTGGTTCCGGTCGCGCAAGCTCAAACTGTGTCTTTAGAGGCGCAGATCGCGGCGCTTCTGGCCCAAATACAGCAGCTGCAGGCCCAGCTTAACACCTCTGGAAGTTCTTCAGTGTCAGCCCCTACATTTACTCGCAGCCTCACTGTGGGTAGCACAGGAGCGGACGTGAAGTCACTCCAACAGTGGTTGAACGCTAAGGGATACGCGGTTGCTACGAGTGGCGCAGGTTCCGCGGGTAACGAAACCGAATATTTCGGTCCAGCTACCAAAGCGGCCGTCGCTAAATGGCAAACTGCCGTTGGTCTTTTCGCCGGAGGTTTCTTTGGTCCTCAATCCAGGGCTAAAGTCGCTTCAATGAGCGTAACTCCTCCAGGAACAACTCCTCCGGTCGTAACTCCTCCAGGAACAACTCCTCCGGTCGTAACAGCCCCGGCTTCGGGCTTGGTGGCCTCTTTGGCTTCCTCTAATCCGACAGCTGGAGCCCTTATTTCCAGCGCCGCCTCTGCCGCGGCTCGCGTTCCGGTTTTGGCTGTGAGCTTGACTGCCGGCAATTCCGGCGCTATGAATGTTTCCCAGATTAAATTCACCAAGGTTGGCGTTATCTCCGATAGCTCCATATCCGGCGCGTACCTGACCGAAAGCGGTAAGGTAATTGCCCAGTACAACTCCCTCTCGGGCGGTGTATTGATATTCTCCGGTTTGGGTATTTCGGTTGGCGCCGGCCAGACCCGCACATTTGAACTGGCCATTGACCCGGCCCAGAACTTGTCCGCGGGAAACACAGTTGCTTTCAGAGTTAACGCGGCTGCGGATGTCTCCGCGACCGACGTAGCTGGCACAGTGGTAACCACTGGCGGTTCTTATCCTTTGAACGGCAACACTTTCACCGTAACTTCAGTATCTAACCCGTCGATTGCGACCTTAACCGTTGCTTCATCTTCGATTGGTACTTCAGTAACAGCGGGTTCGCAGAACGTGATTGCAGGCGCCTGGACCTTCACCGGCGGTAACAGCAAGGTGTGGCTCAAAGGCATCAACTTCAAGGTTATCGGTTCGGCCAACAAGTCCGATCTTAAGAACGCCAAGCTATTCATCAACGGCGCGCAGGTGGGTTCCACCTTGGCTTCCGTTGCCGCGGATGGCTCGGCTTACTTTGATTTGACTTCGGCCCCTGGAGCAATTAACACCGGCGCCAACAACATTCAGCTTTATGCTGACGTAATGGGCTCCGCGAGTTTCAACTTCCAGTTCGAAATCTTGAACTCCTACGACATTCTCGCGGTTGACTCTCAATACAACGTTCCAGTAACCGCCGCTTCCAACACCGGCACGCAGGTGACCATCAGCCAGGGCCAGATAACTGTAACTTTGGCTTCGGACACCCCGACCGGCAATGTTGCCAAGGGCCAGTCAAACGTAACGTTTGCCAAGTACAACATCTATGCCGCGGGTGAAGCCGTGAAGGTAAAGTGGCTGGGCTTCAGCCTCGTCCCGACAGGCACACTGGGTGTTAACTGGGATACGGAAATCAAGAATGTACGTATGATGGATGACGCGGGCGGACAGCTGGGCTCCACCATAAGCTCTCTAGTCACCTCCGTAACCTGTACGGACACTGCGTTCTCTGCGGCCACTACGACCGCCAGTAACTGCTTTGGTTCCTCAGGTTCTCCGATTAACTACATCGTCCCAGCCAACACCACCCGCGTGCTGTCTTTGGTTGGCGACGTGCAGTCCGGCGCCGCTTTCGCCAGCATAACCGGTTCTTTGACCGGCAACACCAGTAACTTGCAGGGCTTGTCTTCCAGCCAGACCGCTTCGACCGGCGGCGCGACTGGCAGCGCCATGTCTTTGTCCGCGACTTCCTTGACCGTGGCTAAGAACACCGCGGTAGGTGTCCAGACATTCGCGAAGGGCGCGACCGTGCGCAAGATTGGTTCTTACGCTTTGACCGCTTCTTCTGCGGAATCCGTAACCATCTCTAACGTCACTGTTCTGATGGGTCCCGCAACCTCCACATTCCAGAACCTGATGGTCAAGATTGGCTCTGTCCAGTTTGGTCAGACCCAAACCACCTTGGCGGCCGCCGGCAGTTACTCCTTCTCGGGTACTGCGTTCACGGTAACAAAGGGCACGACCACCTATGTGGATGTTTACGCGGACATTTTGTCCTCGGCGGCATCTCAAACCATTACCGCCGCCACCACGCTCTCCAGCTGCTCTGGTAGCGGCTCGACCGGCACCGCCGTGTCCTGCTCTTCCACCGCTGGTCAGAACTTGACCGTAGCCGGTCAAGCGACACTCACGGTTGGCATCAACTCTTCCCTTACTCCGGCCGCGGGCCAGTTAGTAATGGGTACGAATGGAGTAACTTTGGGAGCTTTCCAGCTCTCGGAGACCTCCAATGTGGATGATGTCAAAATCACCGACTTGAACATCTTCGACGTAGTGACCGCCACTTCGAGCGTCAATCCGTCCTTCGGCAACCTGAAGTTGTACAAATCCACCGACCTGGTCAACGCGATCGGTACGGCTGGTTCTTCCAACACTTCAGTAGCGACCTCGACTCCCGGCTTCGGTTACTACTACACGTTCTCCGGTGTAAACTTGACTGTTCCTCAAAACGGTTCGATCTCTTTGGTCTTGAAGGGTGACGTTGCGACATACAACTCCAACGCCGCGACGGATAACTCCGCGCACACCTTCAGGATCGCGACTTCTACCGACACCGCTAACGACAGCATGGGCACGGAAACCGTGAACGCCAAAGGCAGCACGTCTAACGCGTCTTCCTCGGTTGTTCTGGCTTCCGGCGGCGCGGCTGCGAATACCTTAACCGTATTGCGCACCAAGCTGACTGCCTCCGCTGCCGCCCTCGGCGCGGCTTCGAGTCGCAGCAAGCTTGTTTCGGACGATTTCGCCACGATCACCTTCGCGGCTGACGCGGCGGATAACGCGTACCTGAACACTCTGACAGTAACCTTCAGCGGTACGGCTCCGTCTATCTCCACCTTCTTGGCCGGTGTGACTCTGCTTGACGCAAACGCTGTGAACGTGACCAGCACCTCCGGTGTAACGGCCACATCCTCGGCGACGGCTTGCAATGGCACGAACACCTGTACCAAGACCTGGAGCTTCGGTACCACCACTGCGGGCTGGCAGGTTTCGGGCGCTAGCAGCTACGTCTTCAAGCTGCGCGTAGATTCCACCAAGACCCTCGCGGGCGCTAGTGGAGTCGTACAGGGCTTAGGAGCGTCCATCAACGCGAACACGGACGTGATGTTCACGGGCGGATTGTCCGGCACGCCGACCAGCAGCATCGCGCTGCCAGTCAACGTTGCCCCAATCAACCTGAACTCCGTCTCGTACGTGTCTGGATCCTAGCCTAGTCGTATAACTTTTCGGTTTCTCGAGGACCGACCGGTTAGCCAAAATCCCCTACCCTTAAAAGTGGGGGATTTGGTTTTTTTGTCATTTGTCATCCTCCGGTTTAGCCGGAGGATCCAGAACTCTGAATGGATTCCCGATGAGTACTCGGGAATGACAGGGGGCTTGTCCTCGCCCCGCATCAAGTGCGGGGTGAACTCCGGCGGGGAGCGGGAATCTGGATTATCTGGTCCAGCCGGATAATGACGGACTTTTCTGTCTTGTCATTTCCCCTTCTTGTCATTCCCGCGAAGGCGGGAATCCATTATTCTTAGTGTGCATAAATGAAAACATACTATGTTTACATACTCGCGAGCAGGAAAAATGGAACCCTATATATCGGAGTTACGAATAATCTGCAGAAAAGAATTTGGCAACATAAAAACGACATCGTAGAAGATTTCACAAAAAGATATAAAGTTCATAATCTGGTATATTTCGAGCAAGCAGATAACGCAATCAGTGCGATTGAGCGTGAAAAGCGGTTGAAGAAATGGAATCGTTCCTGGAAAATAAAATTGATAGAGAAAAATAATCCTAAGTGGAACGATTTGTATGAGGACCTATTTGGTTGAGAGTGAATAGAAGAGATGCCTGTCATTCCCGAGTACTCATCGGGAATCCATTCTCTTCGCTCCGCTCGGGATGACGGATATTTTGCTTAGGATGACAGCCCATACTTTATTTTTGTTTATAAAATCGTTAGGATATTCAAATGTCCCGTAAAAAACAGAAATAAAAAATGCGCCCCTGGTCGGCTAATATTATAAAAACTATATCGGTTCTGTTGCTAGTGCTTGTCATCGGCGTACCGCTCGTTTATTGGAGCGGGAGCGTATATCCCTACACTATCCCGAAGACGGTATTTTTCCTGATAATAAGCGAGCTTGTAATGGCTCTTTATCTGGGACTGGCGTTTATGGAACCGGCCTTTCGTCCGCGCCGGACAATATGGTTCTGGTCGATTCTGATTTTCTCCGCGCTGCTTTTAACTGTGGCTTTTACCGGAGAAGATTTTTCGCGCAGTTTTTGGTCTATCCAGGAAAGAAACCTAGGCGTGTTTGTGTTTCTGCATTTTGCGGGTCTTTCCATCGCATTGAGCGCTCTGCGGAACAAAATTGATTGGGACAAGGTTTGGCGCTTCTCTCTTATTTCTTCCGCGGCGGTAGCGGTTCTGGCCCTGATTCAGTTGCAGGTGCCCGATCTTCTTCTCCAAGAAAATCCGGGTAGCCGCCCGGGTAGCACCTTCGGCAACCCGACTTTTATGGCCGGCTACGCGCTTTTCCATATATTTTTGGGCATCTACATCTTTTTCAAAAATCAATCCGGCAAATCGTTCTTAGGGAAGTATTGGCCGCTCATGATTTCGGTTATCAATATAATCGCAATTTTTGTCTCCCAGACGAGGGGCGACTTGTTGGGTTTGGGAACGGGCGTATTGATTCTGCTTGTATTCTGGTCTTTCCATCCACCAGTAACCTCAAATGGCTTGGAGAAGACCTGGGGCAATAAGAAACTTTTTAGAGCCATACTGGCCATACTCATATTTCTTGGCGTTTCTTTTTGGTTGACCCGTTCCGCGTCATTATGGCAGAATGTGCCGGGACTCGGCCGTTTTCAGGGCATATCTCTGGAAGATAGCGGCCTCCAACCGCGCCTTATGGCCATTAAAGCATCCTGGCAGGGGATAAAAGAAAGACCGATTCTGGGTTGGGGTTCGGAAAATTTCAACCTGGCTTTCAATAAATACTACGACCCCAGCTCTTTGCGTACAAATTATCAGGAAACTCGTTTTGATAAGCCACATAACTTTATTTTGGAATACTTGGTTTCTGGCGGAGTGCTGTTGCTTTTGGCATTCCTCTTTATGTCCGGCGCGTTTTTGTGGCAGGTCTTTCGGAGCGGGGACGTGTTTTGGACTCAGATGGCCGCAGTTGCATTCGCCGCGTACTTTATAAGAAACCTATTTGTTTTTGACACCATTGGACCGCTTTTGTTGTTGTATCTCTTCATGGGCGCGACCGATGCCAAGTATGGAAACAAGAAAGAGCAAAACGCGCGTATCCCAAGCAGTTCACCCAATCCAGCGACCGGACAGTTTGTTTTGGGCGCTTCCGTGCTCGCGGTTATTGCCCTGTCTTTAGGTGTTTCCCTTCCGACGCTTGCCTCCGCCTATCATCAGCGAAACGGTTTCCAATATTTCTTACAAGACAAGATGCCAGAGGCGATTGCCGAATTTAAAAAGGGCATAGACGGCTGGTCCATGTATCGGGATGGTTATGCCAAGGATTATGCCCGCGCCATAGCGGATGCGTTTTTTTACAAACGCGGCGCAGTAACCAAGGACGATGCCTTGCTTGTCATCCGGGAACTGGAAGCGGTCTCCATTGCTCACCCTAAGGATGCCTTTTATCACAACATGCTTTTGGATGTTTACGGCAAGTTTTCGTCCCTGGACGCGCGATATCTGGACCGCGCCATTGAACACGCGCAAGCAGCGCTTGCGCTTTCACCGAATCGTCAGGAAACATATTTTGGCTGGGCAAAGGCACTCTCCAGCAAGGGGGATAATAAGGGCGGATTGGAGCTGACCAAGAAAGCGCTGGACTTGGACCCGGAAGTAGCGGAGTCCAATTTTTATTACGGTTTAATGGCGTATGTTAATGAAATGTACGAGGAGGGCTACAGGCACGTTAGAAAGGGAATAGATGGAGGCCGGCCCTGGGGAAATTCCGCAGAGCCAAGGGTGGTGGCCAATTTCTTTACGGACGACAGGCGCTTCGGAGAGGCAATTACTTTGTATCAGAAATCCTTGGAAATACGGGATGACCCCGAAACCAGAGCCCGTCTGGCGCGCGCTTATTTTCTGTCCGGTGACCGTGAATCAGCCAAAAAAGAATTCGGACAGGCGATGAAGCAAAAGGACTTAAGCAAGAGTTCGGCTTGGTCTGATTTTGCGCCCATAATATCTCAGCTTGGGTTGTGATATTTCCATATTGGCGCATTTGACACGATTTTGCTATACTTTACAGTAATAGAATACAAAAGGTCGGTTACATTTCCAAATAATTAATACACATGACCAAAGACGGATTAATAGAAGCAGTACAGAAAGCGGCTAACCTTGAAACAAAAGCCGCCGCTCACCGCCTTGTTGAAGCAGTTTTCGACACGATTACGAAGACCATGGGCCGCGGGGAAGATGTCGCCATAACCGGTTTCGGCACTTTCCGAGTTGCCAAGCGAGCCGCCCGCATGGGCCGCAACCCAAAGACCGGCGAGAGCATTCAGATCAAGGCCTCAATAAAGCCGAAATTCCGCGCCGGAAAGGTTCTCAAAGAAGCGATTAACTAAGATTTATAAGCTTAGAAATAAAAATCCCTCTGCCTAGGCAGAGGGATTTTTATTTTACTTTGCCGTGGCTGGTTTGAGTATATTCCCCGTTTCTTTACCTATATCAAAAAAATTTTGGTAAGCATCTTTAAGATACCGGAGCGAAGAGATTATTAGGTCCGAGGCATTATTAGGCCAAGACATTCTTTTAAATATGTCTTGGACCTGGCTATTGTCGTCATTCGCGAGGCGAATGTTTTTTCTTGCGTCATTCAAAATAGAACTTATTTTTTGATTGTCTGCCAAATTGAGCGTTTTAAGCGTAATGCTTATCTGGTTCAATCTGTTTTGGGCCGTCTGAAGAATATCCTGGTTTTTGGAAAAGATTATGAAATTTTCTCCGAGTTCGGCCATCGGAACGAAATTGGAGGATCGCCACAATTTCAGGTTGGCAGAAAATATTTTACTGCCCTCAATTCCAAGGTCGTTGACTAAGTTTTTCTGCGTCTGATAGTAGCCAACTATTTCATCCAGCTTGGAAACAAGACGGCTTTTTATATCATTCAGTCCGGGATAATTCGTTTCAACAGTTTTCAGTCCGGACTGGACACTTAGGGCCTCATTAACGGCGCAATCAATGGTCTGTCCGATAAGCTTTTTCCTTACGGAAAGTTCATTTTTTATTTTTTCTGGTCCGTCATTTGCCTGAGACAACGCCTGGATTGCCGAAAGTTCCTTCAGACCTTCTTTAAAATCGCAATTGACCGCGGCCTTGGTCTGATTAAAAGAAAGCGCCGTGAGGACGGCAACGGCCATAAAGCCTATAAAAACATTTGTTTTTTTCATTCCGAGAGAGCGTCCAAAAATGAATCAATTGTCATCTGGGCGGCCGCGTTTTCGGTGCTGGTAACACCCTGCTTAACATCTTTTGCCCTGTGGTTTACCGTTTGTTTCACTGTTTGTTTCGCTGTCGGCAAAGCCATTACAGTAGTGCCGGTTTTATTTTCGATGTTCGAAGAGGCGTCGTAGGCGATATTGGTGAGTTCTATCTGGGCGTCTATGGCCTGAGCTTCGGCTTTAAGGCCGGTTATATCGACAACTGCTGTCGTCGCCGGAGAGAATATTTTCATGACGGAAAAACCACCAATTGCCAGAAAAAGGAAAACTGCGGTCAGCGCTATTGTCCAGCCCGACCGGAAAACGCCGGCGATTATTCCCCCAACAGTAATTTTTGAATCAAAAATTTCTTCTTTAATATGGCTCAAAATAACACCCCTCGATTTTCTGGAGTAATCGTTATTGGCCTCCACCGATTTTATTTTTTTAAGAAGTTCAGTTATTTCCATATTTTTCTTGAAAAACTTTTTTCAGTTCTTTGACGGCGCGGTGTTGCATAAGTTTTACGGCCCCTTCGCTTTTTTCAACCGCCGCGGCCGTTTCCTTTACTGACAGGTCTTCAACGAATCTCATTATCAGGACTTCCTGATAGTCCTCACGCAATTCCCTGAGAGCTTCCATGACCCTCTCAAGCTGCCTCTTGTCATCAATAACTATTTCATTAAGGCCGAAGTCGGTGGAAATTTCCGCGTCCACTTCCTCCAGGCCGACTTCCTGCTTTCTGGTCCGGTAGTGGTCGATTACCTGATTTCTTGCTATTCGGTAAAGCCAACTCGAAAACGGGAATCCCAGGTCTTTGTAATTTGAAATTTTTTTCCAGGCGTTCAGGAAAACTTGATGGGTAAGGTCTTCGGCTTCCTCACGGCGGCCAACCTTGATTAAAACAAACCTGTATATCTTGGGCTGGTAATGATCGTAAAGAAGGCCAAAAGCCGAAGCCTTACCTCTGACGGCGTCCTTAATTAGTTTTACTTCGCCATCTAACATAGGAAACGATATAAAAAGAGGCCAGTTACTGGTAGCCACAGTATTATTATACCAATTGGTTAAAATTAGACACCTTTATCCCGTTTTTATGCCTTAATGGTGCAGATATCATTGTAAATTAAGTGTAATAAATATTTTCCGGGTTTATCCGGCAAAAGCCAGTTTCCACCACTTGAATATAGTAAGAAGCCCCGGCCGATTAGTCAAAGGATCATTTATTTAATGCTGTTGGCTTGCCATTCGAAGCCACCCAGCAAATTCAAAGATAATTTACCAGAGTCAGCCCATGCTTCGCATAAAGCTACGCAGGGCCATTCTTCTGGCGAAGAATGGAGCGGGTGAAGGGAATCGAACCCTCGTACTCTGATTGGCAACCAGATGCACTACCACTGTGCTACACCCGCATTCGTATAGAGTTTCAAGTATCACGCATCAGGTGTCAAGAGTTAAAAGACAAACTTATATTAAATAATTATTATGACACTTGATACGTGATACATGACACTTAATAGTTCGGCGGCGGTCCCTGCGGTCCGATTATAAAGGGCTGCCCTTTCGGTCCGCCAAAATTTGAAGGAGAGAAACCTTTGGCCCTGGTTGAAGTGGCGGCAACCGGCCGTTTTCCGCTTATCGTCAGATTGTCGATTACGTTGCTAAAGTCGTTTTGTCCGTTGAAACTTCCGAACGTATAAAAAAACAAAGTTGCGGCGCCGATAAAAGCTATTAATAAATAAGTCGACTTCATTTTTTATTCCCTCCCACTGTTATTTTATGTTCACTGGCGATTTTTTGCGTTCGTTAGAAAATCTTGCCGAAAATTGAGGCCTAGATTTTCTTACGCCCCGCCTCTGGCGGGGCACAGAATTTTCTAACCTCGCTTTCGCTCGGAGAAAATTCGTGTGTGTCCCTACGAGGAATTTCACCCCCACACTTATGCGTCCCCGAGCCGATTTGAACGGCTGACCTCTTCCTTCGCAGGGAAGCGCTCTATCCACTGAGCTACGGGGACAATATATAAGTGTGGGGGTGTGCCTCGATCTCAGCCTTCGCAGGGCTACGCTCTATCCGTTGAGCTACAGGGACTCTCCTTTGCTTTGAATTATATCAAAGCTTCGGATGAGCAAGTAGCGTTGATTTCGCAATACTCGCTCGTCCGAAGCTCAAATATTTTTTGAGCGAAGGAGAGAGCTACAGGGACATTATAAATTTGTGTTTTACCGCCCATTAAACTATATCCTCGTTCACCGTATATTTCAAAAGCCAGTCAGTTTTTCAATGCTGTCCAGCAAGGACTCCTCAAACTCGGTTTTTTCGACTATCGGTTTGAGCGCACCCTCTGTTTCCACGACGCGCTCCGATGGTATTCTGATTTTAAGCAGAGGACGGAGTCCATGGCTGAAACGGAATGCTATTTCCGACCAGCCCTCGTCCACATCCTCTTTTATTCCGAATGCCCCAATGGACGAATAAGGATAAAATTTTTTCCCATCCACAGTCAGTCCTTTTTCGTCTATTCTGAAATCCACAATCCTCGGCTTTTTCTGTGCCCAGACAAGAACAAGTATTTCGGCTATAACTATGAAAATCGCAAACAGGAAATTTTTCTGCCACACGGACGCGCTCAAAATGATTATGGCGGCGATAATGCTAAGCCAATACCAAGAGATTCCTTTCTCACGGTAGTTGAATTCGTGCGCCTGCCATTCAATAGTGAATTTTTCCATGCCAGGTAGTAGAAATGCGATTGCGATTTTATTTAAGGCAACCGCGTGATTGGATGATTGAATGATGACCTTTTTCTTGTGTTTCGCTTGCTTTATAGTGGAGCAATGAAGCCAGGTTGCCTAAATCGCATTTTCACTACCTGGCATGTGTAAATTTTAACATAAACAGCTTGAGGGACTACTGCGGACTACAGTTCATTGTTAGTTGTTTGTCGCGTTCATCCTTTGGCGGCAGCCAAGGCGATTATTTTTTCCGCCCCGGATTTTTTTCCGCCCGAGGCGCCCGTCCTCCGCAGTAGCCCTGCTACGGAGGATGGAGATCCGCCTTTGGCGGAAAGCGCTTCGGCCGCTTCGAAAAAAGTCACACCTGAAGTTGAAACATCGTCTATCAAAATGATATTTCTGCCGGCGAATTTTTCAGGAAAAACAACACTAAAGCAATCTTTCACGTTTTCAATTCGGGATCCAAATTTTTTCATTTCACTTTGCGGTTCTGTTTCCCTAGAACGTATAAGCCCGGATTTTTCCATTTCCAGTGAAAAATGTTCGGCGAATATTTTAGCAATCAGTTCGGCCTGGTTGAAGCCACGTTTCCTCATTCGCTTTTTGCCGAGCGGAACAGGAACGACAAGCCAGTCGCTGCCTGCCAAGTCCATATTCTCCGAGCAGGCGATAATCAATTCAGCCAGCGGCCTCGCCGCGTTTTTGGAGAAACCGAATTTTAGCGCCCTAACGATAAGCCTGACGGTTTTATTCTGGTATTCGGCGGCCGCGCCGAGAACGTAAGGAAAATCAAAGTGGCATATTTTTTTACCTTCGGGCAGACGCGCCTCGCATTTCCCGCAATGAAAGAATTTATTGACGGAAATTTTTTCAAAGCACGGGCGACAAACGACTTCATCCCTTTGTATTTCCCGCGAACAGTCGAGGCACGATTGAGGGAAAAAAATATCCAAAACCGAATCCAGAACGAAACGAAAATATTTTCCCGCAGTCCCCACCCCCGAACTTCGCTGTTTTTCGGAAAGATTGTTCCGATTCGCTTCCAGAGTCATGTTATAATATAAGCATTGTCATAGAACATAACAATGCTTAATCCATTCAATATTATCAGGCAGAAATTGTCGCCGGTTTATCTCGGCGTTGATATAGGCACGACCTCCATAAAAATCGTAGAAGTCGAGCGGGGAGAACATTTACCCCGGCTGACCAATTACTGCATGCTCGAAGACAAAGGTTCGCTCCTGAGAGCGAATACTGCGCTTCAGACCAGCAGTTTGAAGCTTTTTGAAGACGAAGTCATTGAGCTGATGAAAAGCGCTGTCAGGGAGATGAATCCGAAAACCGATCAAGTGATTGCTTCTTTGCCGCTTTTTTCGGCTTTCACGACCGTGCTCACTTTTCCGGAAATGTCCAAAAGCGAACTTGAAAAAGCCATTTCATTCGGGATAAAGCAGTATGTTCCTCTGCCGGTTTCCGAAATCGCCGTCGACTGGATGAAAGTTGGCGAATACCATGATGAAAAGGGATTCCTCTCCCAACAAATACTTCTTATTTCAGTTCCACGTGAACAGATCAAGAAATACCAGCGCATTTTCAAGGAGGCCGGATTGCATTTGAACGCGCTGGAAGTTGAAAGCTTGAGTTTAGTCAGAACGACGGTCGGCAGCGACCCGACACCGTCTTTTGTCATAGACATAGGAAGTTGTTCAACCGCCATCGTTATCGCGGAAGGCGGAGCAATACGCTTCAGCAACCAGAGCGATTTCGGAGGAGCTTCGCTTACTCAATCGATTTCTTCGAGTTTAAACATCAATCCGTTGCGCGCCGAAGAGCTCAAAAGGGAAAAAGGCATCCGGATGGAAGGCCCCGATTACGAGTTATCCACAATCATGATGCCTTTTCTTGATGCTATAATTAACGATGTAAAGAGGGTGGAATTCAATTATAAAAGCCAGGTTCCCAACTCGAGGAAACCCGAGCGCGCCGTTCTTAGTGGCGGAGGCGCCAATCTTCCGGGGATTGAAAGATATTTTGAGTCCCGCCTCGGCGTGCCTACTGTCAAGGCGGCTCCGCTTTTGAAGTTTGAACATCCTTCTTCCATCGAGCCCATAATAAAAGAATTGAGTCCGGTTTTAAGCGTGTCTCTCGGTTTGGCTTTAAGGGAATTCAGTTAACATTTACGAAATACTAATTTTTACGAATGTACGAATGTTTATTAACTAATACTAAAAAATTCTATCGCTAAAATTATTCGTATATTCGTACTCATTCGTATTTCGTAAAATATTTATTTATTAAAAACATGGCGCTTCCTGAACAAGTAGTTGATCGATTAAGCCGTGAGCCCGTTCAAACTCCGGGCTGGTCAGGCCAGCTTTTGATGTTCAGCTCGACGATTTTTTTCATCAGTTTGGCTGTATACGGCGGAATCGTCTTCGGCTACAAACCTTATTTGGAAAAACAAATATCAAATTTTGACGTCCAAATAAACGATTTCGGCAAAAAAATTCCGACCGAAGAACAAAACAAACTTGTTGCTTTTTATTCGCAAATAGTCAATCTCAGGGGAATTCTCCGGCAACATGTAATTTCTTCTCAGCTTTTGGAATGGCTTGAAAAAAATACCGTTACAAGCGTTTATTACAACAAAATGGATTTTTCTTTATCTTCCGGACAATTGAATCTCGTTGGTTACTCAAAAACCGTCGACGACTTTTCAAAGCAACTAATTGTTTTTCAGAATGATTCTGTTGTCCAGAGGATTGCCGTAAATGGCCTGACTATTTCCGCTAATAACATGTGGCAATTTAATATAAATTTGTTCTTAAACAGTGCCATAATAAACCAGTCCACTACGCAGCAATAAGACCTTTTATTTTTTGAAATGAATCCCCACACCTAATGAGCAACAAATAGATAAACATTGCTCGTTAGGTGTGGGGATGAATCCCGTTAGAAACAACAATTCCATAAAATCAATCAAAATATATGTTAAATATATTACGCAAAAAGTCGTCCGCCGCTCAAGCGGCTATTCACGATTGTCTAAAGACAGTCTGTTTCTAACAGGATGAAACAAACGACAAAAAGATTCCTAAGCTTCTTGATTTCTTTCGTGCTTTTTGTCGCGTCCTTAATCGTTTATTTCAATCTGATAATTCCTGCGGGTGACGAAGAACAAAAGATTAAGGCTCAGGCCATCAGCCGGGATAATTTCGTTAAAAGCCAGCAAGCCGCTATTTCTCAGGTTCAGAAATTAATTTCCTCTTACAAAGGAGAAGGGGAACTGCGAGACGTGGTTTCGTCGGTATTACCCTTGTCTCCGGATCTGGCCGGAGCTTTTGCTCAATTAAGCGGTTTGGCTCAGGTTAACAAGCTTTTAATCCAGAATGTCACAGTCGGCACCCCGGTCAATCAAAACACTCGGGCGAACAACAACGCGAGCGGCATCGTTTCGCAGCCGCTGGCCAAGCCATTCGGCTCGGTTGATTTTCAAATGAAAATCGTCGGTTCTTACGGCGACTTCAAGTCCTTCCTGAAGAATCTCGAAACGAACATAAGAATTTTCGACGTTAAAAAAATAACCCTGGAATCTTCGTCAAAGCCGAATCAGGAGGTCTATGGCTACGATCTGACGGTCGAAACATACTATCAGTCCCCATAAGAACCATAAGAATAAAACTATGGCCATAATAATCGAAGAAAAAACAAACGGAAACGGACTCGTGAATTTTATCTCCTGGCTTGGAATTCTCGCGATAATAGGGGCAAGTGTTTATTACATATTTTTTAAGCAGCCCGAATTTATCGAATTCACAGTGTCGGCCTCGTTCAAAAATATCCAGCAGCTTTCTCAGATAAGCATAAATTCCGACCAGCTGACCAATAATCAGCAATTCCAGTCGCTCAAACAGTACATCACTATACCTTTGCCCCAGAACATCGGAAGAACCAATCCGTTTCTTGGATTTTAAGGTTTACGAAATACGAATTTTTACGAATGTACAAATGTTTGTCGCTAAAAATTTTTTGCCGCTAAAATTATTCGTATATTCGTACTCATTCGTATTTCGTAAAAATTAATGACAACCGAACAAATTTTAGCCGAAATTCAAAAGAGGGGTCTGATAAACGAAGACACGGCCAACAAGCTCAAAAGAGAATCGCTTCTTTCCGGACGTTCGGCCGAGGAACTTATTTATTCACAACGCCTGGTAAGCGACACCGAAATCGCAAAAATCAAAAGCGAAGTCCTTAAAATACCCTATCAGAAAATCGATGTTTCAAAATTGGACGAGACAATTTTCGGGTCCATACCGGAAGAAACCGCCAGAACCTACGGAGCAGTTCCTATTTCTCAAAACGGTAATCTTCTGGTTGTTGGCATGGTTCGGCCCGATGACCCAAAAGCCCAGGAAGCCCTCAAATTCATTGCCCGCCGCCGTCGTTTGAATCTCGGAGTTTACATAATATCTTATGCCGACTGGCAGGAAGTCCTTAAAAAATATTCTCCCTATAAGAACGAAGTTGAGGCAGCTGTCCAGTCGCTCAACATCAAGGGAAGCGGAACAGGCAGGCCAATTGTGAAGCTTGATGAAGCCGCGTCCGATACCGACGACGCGCCCATAATAAAAATAGTAGCCAAGACCTTCGGAGAAGCCGTTCAGAGAGGCGCTTCGGACATTCACATAGAGCCACTGGAAAATTATTTGAGAATAAGATTCAGAGTAGACGGCCAGCTGAAAGAAGAAGTGGCCTTGCCTACGGAATTGTCGCAACCGGTCGTTTCGCGAGTGAAGATCATTTCCAATCTCAAAATAGACGAAACAAGGATACCGCAGGACGGCCGGTTTAGGACCAAAGTTCTCGACAGGGAAATAGATTTCCGCGTTTCCACCTTTCCGACTCCGCTCGGCGAAAAAGTCGCCATCCGCGTTCTCGATCCGTCGACAGGTCTGAAAAGTTTCAGCCAACTTGGACTGGAGGGAAAGAATTTGGAAATGGTAAAAGAAGGCCTTGATAAGCCCTTTGGCATGATACTGATGACCGGCCCGACTGGCTCCGGAAAAACGACGACTTTATACGCTATTTTGCAGACACTAAACAAGGAAAACGTAAACATTTTGAGTTTGGAAGATCCAGTGGAATATTTCATTTCCGGAATAAACCAATCGCAGGTGCGTCCGGAGATAGGATACGATTTCGCTTCGGGACTTCGTGAAATTCTCCGCCAGGACCCCGATATCATCATGGTCGGCGAAATAAGAGACAACGAGACAGCCGGGCTAGCAATTCATGCAGCTCTGACGGGACACATAGTTCTTTCTACTCTTCACACCAACAACGCCGCTGGAGTCATTCCACGCCTCATAGATATGAAAGTAGAACCCTTTCTTCTGCCACCCTCGTTAAATCTCATGATTTCCCAGCGTCTGATTGGACGGCTTTGCCAGGAATGCAAGAAGGCGGAAGCGGCCCCTCCGGAAGTGCAGAAAATAATCAAAAAAACGCTGACCGGTTTGCCGCCCGAGACAATTTCAGTGTATCAGGAACCGTACAAAATTTATCACAGCGAAGGATGCCAGAAATGCCAGGGCAAGGGAATTGTCGGACGAATAGCCATATTCGAGGTTTTCAAAATGTCCGGAGGACTGGAACAAACGATAAATTCCGGATTTTCTTCCCAGAAGATAGCGGAGGAGACGCAAAGACAGGGAATGGTAAGTTTGCGTCAGGACGGCATACTCAAGGCCCTTTCCGGCCTAGTAAGCGCCGAAGAAATAATTAGGGAAACGGGAGAATCGTGATATAATATATTTACGAAATAACGAATAAATACGAATATACTAATAAATTCGATAAACTCATCATTTAAATTTGTTAAAAAATTCGTACATTCGTAAAATTTAGTACTTCGTAAAACCATGGCAACACCACAGGAAAAATTAAGCGAACTTTTGACAGCTACGGCCAGACAGAATGCCTCGGACATTCATTTGGCCGTCGGCCGCAGACCGACTCTCCGCATTGACGGCGCTTTGGTCGCGATACAAAGCGAAGCCCCGTTGACGCCCGAAAGCATAGACCAGCTCATATCAGGACTTCTCACTCCGGAGCAAAGACAGGCCTTTCTTGAAAAACGGCAGCTTGATTTCGCCTACAGCTTCGAAGATAAAGCCAGATTCAGGGTTAATGTTTATTTCCAGCGCGGATACATGGCCGCCTCACTTCGCTTGATACCTGCCAGGATAAAAACCATAGAAGAACTGAATCTCATTCCCATACTTCATGAATTCCCCAAGCTTTCCCAAGGATTCGTTCTTATTGTCGGTCCGGCTGGACATGGCAAGTCCACGACTTTGGCGGCAATGCTTGACGAAGTCAATCACAACAGAACTGACCATATCGTTACAGTAGAAGACCCAATAGAATATATTTTTACACAGGATCGTTGCATAATTTCCCAAAGGGAAGTCGGCAACGACACAACCGGTTTTCATTCGGCGCTAAAAACGGTTCTCCGCCAGGACCCGGATGTCATTATGATAGGCGAAATGCGCGATTCGGTTTCGATATCTACAGCCATGACCGCTTCCGAAACGGGCCACCTTGTTTTCTCCACTCTCCATACCAATTCGGCTTCGCAGACGATAGATAGGATAATAGATTCATTCAGCTCGGAACAGCAGGGACAGGTTGTTTCGCAGATAGCTTCCACTTTGGTCGGAATAATTTCGCAGAGGTTGATACCACGGCTTTCCGGCGGCCGCGTGCCGGCTCTCGAAATAATGATAATGAACCCAGCCATTAGGAATTTAATAAGAGAAAGAAAAATCTACCAAATAGACCTAGTGATAGAGACGAGTCTTCGGGACGGTATGGTCACGCTTAATCGTTCACTCGCCGGACTGGTCAAAAACAAGGAGGTCTCACTTGAAAATGCCGAACTTTATTCACCAAACCCGGCGGAATTGAGGATACTTTTGGAAAAAATGTAAAATTTACGAAATACGAATTTTTACGAATGTACTAATTTTACTATTAAATTCTAAATGTATTCGTATATTCGTAAAAATTTGTAAATTCGTAAAACTATGAATCCCGTTAGAGACAACCAAGTTTTTTAAATGATACTTACCGAACAAATAACACAAAGTCGTAAATATAAGATTAATTTTAATATCACGGATGTGCTAAAAAGCACATCCTGTCTCTAACGGGATGAAGTTCAAATACCAGGCAAAAACAATAGAAGGAGAAAGCCAGATGGGAGTAGTGGACGCTCCGAGTCGTGAAACCGCGGCGAACATTTTAGCCGGCCACAACCTTTTCATTCTAAGTTTAGAAGAATCGGAAAAAATTGCCTGGTACGAAAAATTTTCGGACTATTTGTTCGGGCGTTTCAGCCAGAAGGATTTGGTCATATTTACGCGTCAGCTATCCATGCTTTTGGAAGCAAGAGTTCCGCTCAATACGAGCTTAAAGACCCTGTGCGAACAGACCGTCCAGCCGGTTTTGAAGGAGGCAGCACTTCAGATTTCAGAAGATATTGACGCTGGATTGTCGCTTTCGCAGTCGATGGAGCGTCAGCCGCATATATTTTCCGGATTTTTTTCGAGTATGGTTCGTTCAGCGGAGGTTACCGGAAACATAGAGAGCGTGATGGGTTTCTTGGCGGATTATCTTGAGCGGGAATATTCACTCAGACAAAAAGCGCAATCCGCCATGATTTATCCGGCTATTCTTATCGGACTTTTCGGAATAGTTGCCTTCATGCTCGTAACTTTCGTGATTCCGCAGATAGGTCCGATATTCAGCGATGCAGGAGTAAATTTGCCGGTGTTTACCATGATCATTATGGGGCTCGGCTTGTTTCTTGGGAAATGGTGGCCCGTAATTATTTTCGGGGCGTTGATTGTTTTTATGATGGCGGTCGATTATTTTCAGACCCCCGAAGGCAAAGCCATGAAAGATGAGCTCAAAATAAACCTACCCATAATCAAAAAAATTTATTTTCCCCTTACGATTACGCGCATCGCCAATTCGGCGTCCATGCTTTTGAAGGGTGGCGTTCCCATTGTTCAGTCGCTCGAAATAATAGGAGAGACAGCGGATAACGTGGTTTACCGGGAAATAATGCACAGAGTCGCCGATGACGTCCGCCAAGGCAATACCTTGTCCGCGTCCATTTCAAAGTACCCCGATTATTTCCCGGTTTCGGTTACACAGATAATATCCGTTGGCGAGACAGCCGGTCAGCTCGAAAAAACATTCTCGAGAATTGCTACTTTTTACAGCCGTGAAGCCAATGCTGCCGTAGATAATATGGTTGAACTCATCCAACCAATTCTCATAATGGGCATAGGCGTACTCGTTGGACTCCTATTTTCTTCGGTGCTTTTGCCGCTTTACCAGCTGATAGGGACAATACGCTAGTTTCCAGGTCAGAATTTAGATAGAATATGTTATACTTAAAAAGGTCGATACATTGGTTTTCAGCGTAGAATTTGAATGGAATGTGCTATAATTAAAAATAAGATTGTTACAATAATAAAAATGCGCAAAGGTTTCACTTTAATAGAAATTTTGATAGTTGTCGCCATTATCGCTTTGTTGGCGGGTACGGTTTTAGTCGGGTTCGCTCCGGCGACGCGCCAGGGCAGGGACACAAAAAGAATAGCCGATCTCAGGCAAGTCCAGAATTCCCTTGAACTTTACTACTCGAAATGCGGATATTATCCGGGTGGCGCGCAGGCGGCAAACGCTACTTGCGTAAGTTTCAGCCAGATAACGACTTGGGATGCTTTGTCGACTGCTCTTACATCTAATAACAGCATAGGCGTGTCCAGAATTCCAAACGACCCCAGTAGCGGCAAGACCTATTTTTACGGAACCGACAATATTGGTTCAAGTTATGTAATAGGAGCCACCTTGGAAGATACAAATAATCCGGCTCTGCGAAACAGCGTTACCGGAACCACATATAATATACCTTGTGGCGGGAGCGTTTACTGCATAGAATTCTGACGGATGTCCTCGGCATATTCGAGACGTTTCAAAAACGAAACAATTGTTTCGTTTTTGAGCGCTCAATAATAACCGGAACAAATATATGCCCCGTAGGAAATGGCGAAAAAATAAAAAATATTTTTGAGCCAATGGACAGCATATCATTTATGAAATTTTTATCTACATTTATGGTCGAAATTATAATATTCACAAAAAATATTCCCGCCTGCCAAAGCCGACCAAAATTTTTGTGTAATGTAAATAAAATTTCATTTATACAAGTATAAATATGAAATTAACTTATTCGGTCATAGGTCGTAAAATTTTGGCTTGTTCGGCGGGCAGGTAATTTCCTACGGGGTATGAATTCTTTAATACTCTTCATTCTCGGCGCGTCCATCGGCAGTTTCATAGGAGTGATAAGCGACCGTTACAGGGAAGATCTGCCAATCTGGAACAAAAAGATCATAGGCGGCCGTTCGCATTGCGAGTTTTGTCGAAAGCAACTCCGTTGGTTCGAACTGATACCGGTTTTAAGTTTTATTTTCCAGAGAGGAAAATGCAATTCTTGCGGCAAACGGCTTGGCTGGCGTTATCTGGCGGTTGAGTTGGTGAGCGGTTTTATATTTGTTTTTGTACCAATCGCCGTTTCCGGAGAATTTTATGTTTTAACCCCGTCGTTTTATATAATCTCCGCTTTATGGATAGCTGTTTTTTCGTTATTACTGGTTATTTCCATCATAGATTACCGTTTACGGCTCATACCGGACGAAATCAATTTAGGACTTGCCGTTCTGGGTTTGTTGATAACCGCTTTCCGGCCGTTCAACGAAACATCCGGCTCTTTTCTGGGCTATTACGGAATACTTTTCGGCTTTCATTCCGATAGATGGCTTAATCATTTTATGGCGGCGGCGCTTGCCGGGATTTTTTTCGCGATTCTGATATTCGTCACAAAAGGCCGTGGCATGGGCGGAGGCGATATGAAGCTGGTTGCGGCTATGGGTCTCATATTTGGCTGGCCAGATATCATTCTCGTGGCAATTCTTTCTTTCATCATAGGTTCTGTTTTCGGCATCGGAGCCATAATATTCAAAAAAGAAAAATTAAAAAGCAAGATATCCTTCGGGCCGTTTATAGCTTTTTCGGGGTTTCTTGTTTTCTTTTTCGGCTACCAAATTATATCATTTTATTTCGGCTTTTTTAATACCGGGACGTAATGGCGACTGTGCGTTGTTTTGTTGTAAAATAAACCAGGATGCCAAAATTCTTAAAAAGATTTTTATCCGGTCCGGAGTGCTCCGGCTTTACCCCCCACTTTTTCTATGAAAAAGGCGCGGGGTTTACAATGATAGAACTCATTATTGTTATGGGGATAAGCGTCATTCTTTCGTCAATTTTGCTTTCCTATAATCACACTACTCGACAGCAACTGGCGCTTTACGCGGAAGAAATGAAATTCGTGCAAACGGTTTTCCGCGCCAAATCGCTCGCTTTGTCTTCCTATATACAATTGTCTAATTCCAATATTTGCGGTTACGGCATACATATTGATTATGTGGCAATGACCTATTCCATCTTCAGCTACAACAAACCGAACAATTCCAGCTGCAAGAACATAAACAGCATAGATGCAGATTCAAAGAATATGATATCGACATTCACTCTTGATCCGAATGTTAAATTCATAAGTTCGCCGGCCGGACTTACCCGTCTTGATGACGTTCTTTTCATTCCGCCAGATCCTTTGACTATCGTTAATTCGGGCGGTAACACGATAATCAGCGGTCCTGCATCAGTCGTTATCCAGACACAAGATAATTCGCTTTCGGCGAGAGTGAACGTGAATTCGGCTGGCCTGATAGATTTCAGATAAATCCCCACACCTATGCATAGGTGTGGGGATAACCCCCCCACAACCCTTACGGGTATGGCATTGGCTGATACGTATGCTGCGACATTCTAGGTGGGGGGGTAAAGACAAAAAATCGGAACCACCAGTTGATTTTTTCAATTGCGATTTCAAAGGTATAATTACTTTGATTATGCCCAAGGATAATTTATTTTCATCGTCCGGATGTCACCGCATTTTTTCCAACAGCGGCCAGGTTTTAGTTGAAGCCATTGTTGCCATTTCTTTGCTTACCGTCGGCTTTTTGGCGATTTTCGCGCTGCTTGGCCGCTCACTTAGCTTAAACCGGGCAACTGTGCAAAGCTATACGGCCACCTACCTTGCTGCGGAAGGAATAGAGATAGCCAGAAACATAGTAGATACCAACGGAATACAAAAAAAGGCCTGGAACGATGGTTTTGGAAACAACGATTACGAGATGGAATATAATAGTAATTCTCTTACGCAGAATCAGGGGCGCTTTCTGGCCTATGATCCGTCAGCGCATCTATACAGTTATGGCGGTTCGATACAAACGCCATTCAAGCGGGTAGTGAGAATAAATTTGGTCGGCTCCGACGAAATCAGAGTTAACTCAATAGTTACCTGGACAAGTATTGGCGGAGGGAATTTTCAAGTTAATCTTGAAGACCATTTCATGAATTGGCGCATTTAAAATGCTTAAAAATATTTTTTCAAGAAACAGTCGCGGATTTATCCCCCACATAGCGAGATTGTGGGAAGAGTTGTTTTTAAATAAAAATAAAAAGAAATTGCGTACAGACCTAATCCCGCGCACAAAAAAATTATGTGGGGGATTTACCCTGATAGAGCTTATGGTGTCTCTCGGTATTTTTTCGGTAGTCATGCTTGTAGCCGTCGACGGTTTCATCGTGTCTTTGAGAACTGAAAGGCAGGCCTCGGCGTTTTCTTTCGTAAACAGCAATTTGAGCGGCGTAATCGAACAGATGGCCAAGGAAATAAGAACCGGAAAAGACTTTTGTACCAACGGCATTTTTTGTCCGTCTTCCAGCCAGCTTTCGTTCGTCAATGCCAACGACAAGACCGTAACCTATTGTCTCGAAAACGCCTCCATAAAAAAGAATATTGGGGTCGATTGTTCTTCCGGCCAGGAAATAACAGGTCAAAACGTTTCCGTGCAATATCTCAATTTTATCGTTTTCGGGAATCAGGACGACGACGGTTTCCCGCCGCGGGTGACTATTCTTGTCGGAGCCAATCCAAAAAACAAATCAGCGTCTTCTTATGTCGTCAATCTTCAAACAACGGTCAGCTCAAGAGTGATAGATGGTTAAAAATGAAATTAATCAAATCCCGATTTAAAAAGAATTTCAGTGGATTCGATAAACTCACCACAAGGGAAGGGCAGGTTATGATTTTGAGCATTATTACTCTCGGGGCAATAATGCTCGGGGCTACTGCCGTATCCGGATTTTTGGTTATTTATCAGCTAAGAATGTCTTCGGATGCCGCCGATTCTGCCAAGGCGATTTTCGCCGCGGATGCCGGGATTGACTGGGGTATCTACCAGTTTTCAAAGCCGACATCAACCGCACCGGCGCCGGTTTTTTCGAATAGAGCTTCTTTTGTTCTGACTTGCTACAATCCCTCTTCCGTTCAGGTGCCTTGTAGCGATTCTTCGGTTTCCGTAATCAGATCTTCCGGCAGGTCGGGAATGTCGAACCGGGCTTTTGAGCTTGGTTTGTAAACTAGGACGAGTCGGCCGAAAAGAAAGTATGCCAGGTAGTGAAAATGCGATTTAGGCAATCTAGCATCATTACACCATTGATAGGGCAGGCAAAAAGATTATCATTTAACCACGCAATCACACTATCGCCCCAAATAAAATCACAATCGCATTTCTACTACCTGGTATGGATAAGAAAACCGCCAAAGAGAGAATAGAACATCTCAGAAAAACCATAGCCAAATACAGGCGCCAGCGCCTGGTTTTCAATAAAGAAGAAATTTCACCGGAAGCGGAAGACACCCTCAAAAAAGAGCTTTTTGACCTGGAGCAGGAATTTCCGGAACTAATAACTCCGGATTCTCCAACCCAGCGCGTCGGGGGAGAACCGCTCAAGCAGTTTAAAAAAGTCCGCCACGAAAGGCGGATGACATCCCTTAATGACGCTTTTTCAGAAGAAGACATTTTTGCTTGGCTGGAACGACTCTCTAATTTTCTAGGGAGAAAAGTAGAGGGCCCTTTTTACGCGGAACTGAAAATAGACGGATTGGCAATAGAACTTGTCTATGAGAATGGCGTTCTCATCCAAGGTTCCACGCGCGGCGACGGAGAAATAGGCGAGGATGTCACGCAGAACTTGAAGACAGTTGAGGCAATACCACTCCAGATAGAAATTCGAAATTTGAAATTCGAAATCCCAAAAAGATTGGTGGTACGCGGAGAGGTTTTTTTGAACAAAAAAGAATTCAACGCGATAAACAGGGAACAGGAGAAAAAAGAACTCAAGCTTTACGCGAACCCGAGAAATGTCGCTGCCGGTTCAATCCGCCAGCTCGACCCTAAAGTAACCGCGGGACGGAAACTAGATTCTTTCCAGTACGACATCGTTACTAATCTCGGCCAAAAAAATCACAGCGAAGAGCATACTATTTTGAATGAAATAGGATTCAGGATAAACCCGAACAACAAAATCTGCCGGACGGCAAAAGACATTTTTGAATTCCGTGATTATTGGAATAAGCATCGCGACAAACTTTCTTATGAAATAGATGGAATAGTCATAATTTTGGACGACAATAAAACTTACGATTCCGCCGGTGTCATCGGAAAAGCGCCGCGCGCCGCAATTGCTTATAAGTTTTCGCCCAAAGAAGCGACAACCGTCGTTGAGGGCATAAAAGTCCAGGTCGGGCGCACCGGAGTTTTGACCCCGGTGGCAGTAATGCGGCCGGTGCAAGTCGGCGGCGTTACCATAGCCCACGCCACGCTTCATAATGCGGATGAAATAAAGCGTTTGGGCCTAAAAATAGGCGACACGGTCATTGTCAGGCGCGCCGGAGACGTAATTCCGCAAATAACAAAAGTGCTTCAGGAAATGAGGACGGGCAAAGAAAAAGAATTTAAAATTCCCGCTAATTGTCCCATAGACGGTTCAAAAGTTATCCAAGATGGGGTCGCTTACCGTTGTTCAAGCAAATCCTGCGGGGCACGCCATAAAGAGTCGCTTTATCATTTCGTATCCCGTTCCGCTTTTGATATCCGCGGTTTGGGACCGAAGATAATAGACCGGTTTTTGGATGAAGGACTCATTTCAGATGCAGCCGACATATTTGAAATAAAAGAAGACGATATCGCCGGACTTGAAAGATTCGGAGAAAAATCCGCCGAAAATGTCATTCGTGAAATAGAAAGCCAAAAAAAAATATCATTAAGCCGTTTTATTTTTTCGTTGGGAATACTACATGTCGGAGAAGAAACAGCCAGCCTGCTTGCGCAGACAATTTCTAAATCCGAATTTCTCCACCTACGACAAGGCTTCGGCGGACAAGTAATTTCTAAACCGAAGCCGGTTTTAAAAACTTTTCAAAAAATGACTGTTGAGAACCTGCAAGTTATTCCGGATGTCGGACCGAAGGTCGCCCAGAGCATTCACAGCTGGTTCCGTGAAACAAGAAACATAAAACTCCTTGAAAAACTGGACGCCGTCGGCATTTCCATTGAAGCAGTCAAAAGGCATCCTGGCAACGGAAAACTCAAAGGAAAAAGCTTTGTTCTGACGGGCGGGCTTGAGTCAATGCCCCGCGACGAAGCCAAGGAAAAAATACGCGGACTTGGCGGAGATGTTTCGGAATCGGTAAGCAAAAAAACTTCTTATGTGGTTGCCGGCAGCGATCCCGGCTCAAAATACGAGAAAGCTAAAGAACTTGGTGTTAAAACCATCAGCGAAAAAGAACTGTTGGAATTTTTGAAATAGTATCCATAAAAACACGAAATATTGTAATCTGTACTATAGAGCAACTATGATATCCTGCGATCGCAGGATATCATAGTAAATACAAGTAGTTGCTCGAATTAAATAAATAGATTATTCTTTGTGCTGTAGTTATTGCGGGTGTAGCGTAGCTTGGTTTAACGCGCCTCCTTGTCAAGGAGGAGATCGCCGGTTCAAATCCGGTCGCCCGCGCCAATAAGTAAGTTCTAACGCAAAGCGATAGCAATGACAATAATCGCCGCCGATATTGCTATCTCCTGAAAAACTCCTTTTATCGGTTCATTATCCAATCTTTTTGTTGAGTGAGTTTTCATATGGAATTTCTGAAAATAAGACAGCAGTTTGTTCGGTAGTAAATAATAAACGACCTGCAGAAAATCGGGCAGAACACTTGCAAAAACTCCTGCTAAAATAAGCCATAAATTATCAGGAAATAAAAAGAGCGACATTAATATTGATGCAATCAATCCCAAGCAAAAATCAGCGCTTCCCCGAAATACATCTTTTGTAAAGCTTGAGCCCAAATTCAGCTTCATTCCGAAGGGCAGGGAACTATCTGCGCTTTTAGACAATATTTTGTAGTGCCAGTGGGGGATGGCATCAAGCAGAAAATGGCTGAAAAACGCAGCTATCAAGCCCAGAATCGGATAATTCCTCAATAAAATAGCCGAACCAGCGCCAACTATGGCGTGAGTGGATAAGGTCATATTCGCTTCATTGTAGTTTGGCGGTTCTCATCGGGCAAGTGATTTTTGATTTTCCACATGCTTTTAAAAAACGATTTGCTATAATAAAGAGTAAATGGCAACCAATCAGCAACTTAAAGATTATATCAACCAGCAGACGAAACTCGGTGTCTTAAAAGACACGATAAAAAGTTCCTTGTTGGAAGCCGGATGGAATGAAGGCGACGTTACGCAGGCGATGGCCGAAGCGGAATCCGGAGTCCAAGTAGCCGCTCCGCTGACTCCAGCTCAGCCATTTTTCAAACTGGCGGAACCTGTGGCAAAATCTTCACCCGTTCCTTTCGTCACAAGCGACATTTTTCAGGCGAAGAACGAGCCCATTTTCCAATCTGCCGAGATAGGCAAACCGGGAATTTCAAATTCGTCAGAAACAAAACCACAGATTATTTTATCTTCCATGAAAGGAAAGCCGACAGGCGGCGGCGGAAAATTACTTCCAATAATTTTGGCAGTTTTGTCTGTCGCGCTTTTGGGCGGAAATATTTATTTCTTTATGCAAAATGGCGGTCTTAATTCCAAGATCGATTCTTTGAATAACGAAAAAGCGTCTTCTGAAAGCCAAATTGCTTCGCTTGCGGCCGACAAGAAAAACCTTACCGATCAGATCGGCTCGCTTAATAAAACAATAAGCGATTTTGATAATCAGCTTTCGCTTTACGGGTGGCCTCCAAATGTCTCGGAAACCCAAGAGTTACCGATAACCATCAAGGGTGTTCTCGGTGGTGGAGGAAGAGCGCTTTACTTCCTTATTACAAACAAAAATATCATGGTTATCGTGAAGAACTCGAAAGACTCGAAGGTGGATGAAATTTTGAAGCCGCTTCTTGGGACGCAAGTGGAGATTTCAGGTACCCATTTAGTCAAATCGGATTCCGTTACTGTAACGACCGTAAACGGGTCGCTTCTTTTATCGCTTCAGTCCGTAAGCACAAGCACTCCTAAAATGGCCACGAGCACTAGTGGCAGTGTGAGCACAAGCACATCTGGAACTGGCACCGGCAAGGCCGCTAGCAGCACTCCTTAATACACCCCCACACCTAAAAGGCAATTGTTGCGGTGGGTAACTCGAAATTGGAAGTCATACCAAAAATCAAAAAACATAGCTTTTTACAGCACAGGGGAATAAGGGTCGAATTTGCCTTTTAGGTGTGGGGGTAAAATTCGGGCGCAGTTATCTTTTCGTAATATTGTCCAAGTCCGAGAATATCGGCTTCGCCCCATGGTTTTCCTATAAGCTGGAATCCTATCGGTAAACCATCCTTTTTTTCGCGCACCGGAATTGAAACCGAAGGCAGGCCGGCAAGGTTAACCGGGATTGTAAAAATGTCTGAAAGATACATTGAGAGAGGGTCATCTGTTCTCTCACCAATTTTAAAAGCCGGGCCCGAAGCAGTCGGAGCTATTATCATATCTATGCTTTTAAAGGCCTCGTCAAAATCGTTCTTTATGAACCGGCGTACTTGTTGCGCTTTTTTGTAATAAGCGTCGTAATATCCGGACGAAAGCACGAATGTTCCGAGAATGATCCTGCGCTTTGCTTCGGGACCGAATCCTTCTCCGCGCGTCTCAAAATATATATCTTTCAATTTCTGATTTCTGATTTCTGATTTCTGATTTCTTGCATATCGTATTCCGTCGAACTTGGCGAGGTTCGAACTGACTTCGGCGGGAACAATTATGTAATAGCAGGAAAGCGCATATTTGGTGTGCGGCAAAGAAATATTTTTGAACTTCACCCCGAAACTTTCCATCGTTTTCATAGCAAGTTCAATTGAATCCCCGACTTCTTTATTAAGCCCTTCAATAAAATATTCTTCAGGAATGCCGACGGTCATATTTTTTATTTTTTCAAAATCAGGTTCCAAAAGCTCTTTGCCGTATTTTCCGTCATCGCTGGTCGCGTCCAACGGGTCTTTGCCGCGGATAGCGTTAAAAACGATAGCCGCGTCTTCTACGATTTTTGTGAGCGGGCCGATCTGGTCCAAACTTGAAGCCATAGCCATCAATCCGGAACGGGAAACCGCGCCATAGGTCGGCTTGAGCCCGACTATTCCGCAAAATGCCGCCGGTTCTCTGATGGAACCGCCCGTGTCGGAGCCGAGCGCGCCGAGCGCGAAATGCGCGGCTACTGCCGCGGCCGAGCCACCGGAAGAGCCGCCTGGAACCCTTTCCAAATCGTGTGGGTTCCTGGTTATCTTAAATGCGGAATTTTCTGTTGACGAGCCCATGGCGAATTCGTCCATATTTGTTTTTCCGAGGAACACGGCGCGCTCATTTTTAAGTTTTTGAATTACTCCTGCGTCGTAGCTAGCGATATAATTTTCAAGTATTTTTGAAGCAGAAGTCGCCGGCAAATCCTTTATAAGTATGTTGTCCTTGATGGCCATAGGGACACCGGCAAGGGCGTTGAGGGATTCGCCCTTGGCTATTGAAATATCAACGGCCTCGGCGTCGCGGAGAGCGCCTTCCTCATTCAGGCTCAAATAAGCCCCGATTTCGGCGTCATTATTTTTTATTTCGTTGAAATAGGCCTGCGTTATTTCAAACGCCGAAAAATCCCTTTTTAAAAGGCCTTCGCTGAACTTTTTAATCGTTAGGTTGTGTAATGATTTCATGATACTTGATACGTGATACCTGATACTTACTCAAACACAGGCGGCACTTTTAAGAATCCGTCTTTTAGCTCGGGGAATGCCTCTGTTCCCTGGCCTTGATTGGTGTTAGTTCTTTCTTCGTCTTCGCGAAAAGCGTTTTTGAGTTCGGTGCCTCCATTCATCGGTTCCACACCGGAAGTGTCCAATGATTTCAATTCGTCAAAATGGTCCAGAATCTTCTGAAGGTCTTTTATGAGTTTTTCCTCTTCTTTTGGCTCAAGTTTTATTCTGGAAAGCTCTGCCAGATATTCAATTGTCTTTTTGTCTATTTTGGAGGACATGATACTATCTTAACCCTTTTACGATTTTTTTAAACTTTTCTCCGCGGTCGGCATAATTTTTGAACATGTCAAAACTGGTGGCGGCAGGGGAGAACAGAATTATGAATGATGAATTATGAATGATGGACAATCTCTCCGCGAATTTATAGGCGAATTTTACTGCTTGAGACAGAGTATTTACCAGCACTATTCTTAATTCATTATTCTTTATTCTTTTGATGGTTTTTGCAATTTTATTCTTATTTTCGCCCAAAAGAATTACCAATTTCGTTCCGGAATTTTTGAGCGCCTTTGCAAACGGTTTATAGTCAAGTTTTTTGTCCTGCCCGCCGGCTATCAAAATTTTATTTTCGTCGGGAAACGCCTCTATTGCCGCCACCGCCGTTTGCGGGTTGGTTGAAGCAGAGTCGTTGTAAAAAGATATCTCCCCGCCGTTTTTTGTCATTTTGCGGACGAGTTCAAGCCGGTGTTTGGTGCCGCGGAATTTGCGGACTGCTTCCAAAATTGTTTTCCCTGAAACTCCGAGTGATTCGGCTATCGTCGCAGCCATGACGGCATTTTTGAAATTGTGCATTCCCTTTACTTGCAAATCCTCGGGAGAAAAAAGATTGAATGATTTTTCATGAACGGCAATTTTCTTTCCCTTGCCTTTTGAGGCGACACGTCGGCTCAGCGTACTATTACCGAAGAAAAATATCTTATCCCCGTTTTTTTGATGCCGGCCAATGTTGGCTTTGGCATCATAATATTCTTTCAAGTTTTTGTGGGCATCCAGGTGGTCGGGGAAGATATCAAGAACCGCGGCGACTGAGGGGGATTTTTTAATATCCTGTAATTGGAAGCTTGAAAGCTCAAGAATTACATACGCTGATTCTCGCTGATGTTTACGCTGATTCTCGCTGATGTTTTTATATCCGCGTTTATCTGCGTGGCCATCTGCGTTTATCTGCGCATCGGACAGGATGTCCAATGCCGGTTTGCCTATGTTCCCGGCCAGGAAAACTTTCTTGCCTGCCGCCTTGAGCATTTGGTAAAGAATTGTACAAGTCGTCCCTTTTCCTTTAGTTCCGGTTATCCCAACTATCGTTCCCGGGCATCTTTCAAAAAAGAGATTGGTGGCGCTTGTTATTTTAACCCCCGATTTTTTGGCTTTTTGTATCTCGGGCAGAAGATAGGGTATGCCGGGCGTCCGGAAGATAATGCCAAAACCGCCCAGATTTTTAAGATAATTTTTTCCAGTTTGAATTCCTGATACTTGCTTGCCCGCCGAAGCCTTGGCAAAGGCAGGATACTTGATACTTGATACTGACTTGCCGTTTCTGTCCAGAACCCAGATTTCGGCGTTCCTGAATTCCTTGTCCTTTTTAAGGAATTTTAGGATAGAGCGTCCTTCTCTTGCAAAGCCCAAAATTGCGATTTTCATTGTTTAATCTATTTTATGCGAAATTGGCGATATTCAAAAGTTTTAATAAAAAAAGCGCCCCGTATCTCTTGGTGGATACTGGGGCTTGTCTTGTGTGGGGCGGTGGGTCTGCCAGCCCTTGTGATGGTCAGCGGTTGGCGATAGCCAGTAGCCCAGTCGGTCCGCTTTGCACGTTGTCAATGCTCATGTCGGCCGCCTTTTTTTCAGCCCTGGCTTTTTCGGCGGCGATATGAGCAATGAGGCTATTGGGTACGCGCATTCCCAACTCGGCGAACGCTACTTCGAAACTATCCTGAATTGCGTCGTGGTTCTTGGGAAGCACAGACCGTTCCGTAACTTCGGAGAGTACCGATAGCGCTGCCCAGCACTGAGATTCGGCCCAGCCTACCCGCGCTCCGGTATTCACTGCATTCGTTTCGTCTACGATGGCCTCGTGAAAAGGCTTCGGTTCTGCCATGCTGGTCTCCTAGTCGTATTGCGTTATGGCGAATGTGCCGAAATTATCAAAACACACCTTTAAAATATGCGCAAGGGCAATGAAATTTCCCAATATTAATCAGCAGCGGAATTTTTTGTTTTATGATGGTGTATCGGACGAGCGCAGGCGAGGAGATGCAGTGCGTTTTCAGAAGAAAACGACACGACCATCATAAAACAAAAACTGAAGCGTGTTGCGGGGGCGGGAGTCGAACCCGCTTCAGGAGCTTATGGGGCTCCCCGGAAAACCATTCCCAACCCTCCCGCGATTAAAGCCCGCCTTGCCCCGTACTCCATTATGTTAAATCAAAGGATATGTTACGGTGCTCATTGTGCTTATTGCGACACACCATTATTCTGCATCAAAGATATGGTAGTGCGGGGTGAATTATATTGTTTCATTCAGTGATTGTCAAAAGGCGTTATTGATGGCAAAATGATTCGTAAGTCAGGGTACCTGCCTGCCGGCAGGCAGGGCTCAACTGCGGAGCAGGGCTTTTTCACCCCCACACCAAAGTAAATGGCGACGTAGCTCAGTGGTAGAGCGCGCGTTTCATAAGCGCAAGGTCGCAGGTTCGATCCCTGCCGTCGCTACAAAAAATTGGTGTGTGGGGCAAGTAAGGCCAACCTGCCTGCCGGCAGGCAGGGGTTGTGGGTTCGACCCCCACCCCTGACACATCAATAATGTTGGGAAAAGACAGCAAATTGCGGCCTTTTCTTTTGAATTTCCCTTTTGATTGGTAGAATTCATTAATAATGAGGTTCAAAATACCGAAGAAAAACATTTCCGGAGGCATGACCGACATAAAGAAGCCGGAGGGTGGGCGTGGCCGAAAACAGCATCTGGCTTCCGATGGCTGGATAGACGAAAAAACCGCGGAGGAATTTTTGAAAAACGGTAAAAAGGAAGCACCCAATCCGCCTCTGCCGGCAAAAAAATTCCCATTCAGAAAATTGTCGGTAATATTGGTTTCCTTTCTCCTCGTAGCGCTTTTCTTGTTCGGTGCCGGAGTTTACACGCGATGGAGCAGCGTTCTTGGATATTTCGATTCCGCTGGCGGTCAGATCAATAGTTTTCTGAATAAAAACAATTCCACCAGTCAGGCCTCTTCAACAAGTGAAAAAAAATTGAGTGTTTTTGATCTGGCCAAAAGCGGAGCTTTGTGGGAAAACGCCGGCTCGGTTTATTCTGGATTTGAGAGTTTGTCGTCTGCCGGCTTGGGATTGATGGCTGAACTTGATTCGCTCGGCAAGAACTGGGGTAATCTTCTTTTTCAGGGAGGCGGGCAGGAACTGATAGCGCATTTGCAGAAAATTAAGGAGTATCTTAAATCTATAGGCGAAGCCAATGCCAAACTGAGTTCTCTTAATATAGGTTTTGATAATTTTTTGTCCGGCAAATATGGTTCATCCTTGTCCTTAGACCTTAATCTTCGGCACTTGAACAGTTTTCTCGGAGCATTCATAAACTGGCTGTCGTCGCCGGGCGAGAGGCACGTTTTGATTATTTTCGGAAATTCTTCGGAGCCAAGGCCAGGAGGAGGATTTATCGGAAGTTATGCCGATGCGGTTTTTTCGGAAGGAAGTTTGAAATCGGCGGAGGTTCACGACATAAACGATGCCGATCGTGGGCTCAGCGCAAAAATAGTTCCGCCTAAGCCGCTTCAGGCAATAGAAAAATCGTGGACGATAGCCGATTCAAACTGGTTCTTTGATTATTCCGTTTCGGCTGCAAAAACAATTGGACTGATGGAAGAATCAAAAACGTATGCCGGAAAGAATTCTTTTGATGGAGCTATTGCCGTTTCGCCGACGGTCATCGGCGGCATTCTTGAGGTTACCGGGCCGGTGAAGCTCGCTGACCGGAACTTAACAATTAATAAGGACAATTTCCTTAAAGAAATACAGAAAGAAGTCCAGGCGGCTCAGGCCAAAGGAGCTCCGGCTAAAAAAATAATCGCTGAACTGACTCCGGAAATTTTATCCAGATTGAAGTCCTTGAGCGCTGATGACAGCAGTAAATTGATGACTAAATTCGCCGAATGGGTGAAGAAAAAAGACGTCATCGCTTATTTCAAAGACAAGGACATTCAGAATTTTCTGGATTTTTACGGGGCCTCCGGAAAGATTTTTGAACAACCCTCTGATTTCAACGGGGGTTATCTCGCGGTTTCGGCTGCCAATGTAGGCGGCGGCAAAAGCGACTTTTTCGTGAACCAAAAAGTTTTTTTCAAAACCCAGCTCAACATGGACGGCACGGCAGGCAATCATCTTGAAATATCCCGTGAGCACCGCGCGGGCAAAAATGACGAATGGTGGTATCGCTTGCCAAGTGAAAGTTATATACAGATTTTCACCCCAGCGGATGCAATACTTTCTTTTTTTAGCGGCGGCTGGGACAGGAAAATAACTCCGAAGGTAAATTACAAAAAGAGCGATTACCGGATAGACCCGCTGGTGGACGCCATTGATTCAACTATTAAGAAGAATTTCGGTTATCCTATGGTCGACGAACTGAAGGATTCCGGTAAGAAGGTTTTTGGATTTTGGATAAGAACTATTCAAGGACAGACAAGCAAAGCTATCTTGGATTACTCCGTCCGTCTTTTTTCTCCGCCGTCGGACGGCCAAAAATACCAGTTTGTTTTTGAGAAACAAACCGGCAGTTCCGGGAGCTATCATTTTGAAATATACGCTCCTGTCGGATTTTTCTGGCAGGAAGAAAATTCTCCGCTTTTGGAATACGATTCGTCCAATCCAGATGGCCGCACGCAGTTCATCCTGACGATGAAAAAGGACTAAAACATGAATTTAGAAAACATCCGAAATTTCGTAATCATCGCCCATATTGACCCCGCCTTCGCTGCCCACTTCGCCAAGGCTACGAGGGTCAAGAAAGCTATGGCGGGCAAGCACGGCAAATTTTAATATGAACAACATTCGCAACTTTGTAATTATTGCTCACATTGATCATGGTAAATCGACACTAGCTGACCGGCTTTTGGAAATTACCGGAACCGTTGAGGCGCGCCGGATGAAACCGCAGTACCTCGACCAACTGGAGCTTGAAAGGGAGCGGGGGATAACCATCAAGATGGCGCCAGTCAGGATGGTCTATCGACCACCTCAAATCCCAAATCCCAAATCCGAATTCCTAAACAAATCCCAAATTCAAAATCCCAAAAGTTTAGAATTTAGAAATTCGAATTTAGAAATTGCAAATTCAAAACAAGAATTTATTTTGAATTTGATAGATACTCCTGGCCATTCCGATTTTTCGTATGAGGTTTCACGCGCATTGGCTGCGGTTGAGGGGGCGGTTCTTCTGGTGGACGGCAGTAAGGGCATACAAGCGCAGACACTTTCCAATTTCCGTTCGGCTAAAAAAGCGGGGCTCAAAATAATCGGCGCTATCAACAAAATAGACCTTAATCCGCCCAGGGCGGACGAATCTGCGCGGCTTCTCGCCGAACTTATTGAAGTTCCCGAAAATGAGATTCTTCGTATTTCCGGAAAAACCGGCCAGGGGGTTCCAGAACTTCTGGCCGCCGTCGTGGAGAAAGTTCCCCCGCCGGCTCTCAAAAAATCTTCATCCTACGGAGCTTCGCGTTCACTTATTTTTGATTCGCTTTACGACGACCATAAAGGCATCATCGCCTTCATCCGCGTTTTTGACGGATGGCTCAAAGAAGGAGACGAAATCAAACTTCTGGCGACCAATACCAAATGCAAAATAAAGGAAATCGGTTATTTTACTCCCCAGATGAAATCTTCATCCGGCATTTCTATGGGAGAGATAGGATATATTGCCACTGGAATCAAAGAGCCCGCACTCGTTAAAATCGGAGACACGGTTTTCAAGGAAAGTTTGTCTGGAGGAAAAGCATCGGCCGAATTGCTGGCAGGATACAGGGAACCGGCGCCCGTGATTTATGTATCTTTGTATCCTGACGGCAAAACGCAATTTGAAGATCTAAAAAAGGCCTTTGAACGTCTGCGCCTGACGGATTCAGCGCTGGTTTTTGAACCCGATTCCAGCGAAGCGCTCGGGCGCGGCCTCAAAGCGGGATTTCTCGGCCAACTTCATTTTGAAATAGCGACCAGCCGTCTTCAAAGGGAATTCGGTTTGGAATTCATGGCGAGTTTTCCTTCAACCGCATACCGTGTGTCCGCCCAAGGCGGATCCGCCTCGGGCGGAAAAGAAAAAAAATATGTCATTGTAAAAGACCCAAACGATTTCCCCGACAATCCCGACGAGGTTTTCCAGCCGATGATAAACGCCGAAATATTCTGTCCACCGGATTATGTCAGCCAGATTCTTGGCCTTAAAGAAAAATTCCACATGGAAATTTTCGAAATAAAGAATCTCGGTAATAACGTCATAATAGAAACACAGATGCCCCTAGCCGAACTGATGCGGAATTTCGACGACAAAATAAAATCGCTGTCGTCCGGCTTCGCTTCTTTCAGCTACGAAATTTCAGGGGAATCGCGGGCCGACGTTGAAAAATTGGAGATACTTGTGAACGACGAGCCGGCTTCGGCGCTGACCAGGATAGTTTTCAAAGACGAAGCCGAATCGGAAGCCCGGACGACGGTTGAACGCTTGAAAGAACTTCTGCCAAAGCAGCAATTTTCACAGGCCATTCAGGCAAGAATGAAAGGGCGCATCGTCGCCAGAGAAACTCTGGCCGCCATGAAAAAAGACGTTACCGGATATCTTTACGGCGGGGATAGAACCAGGAAAATGAAGCTTTGGAAGAAGCAGAAGAGAGGAAAGGAGAGATTAAAGGGTATATCGCGCGTCGTCGTGCCGACTGAGGTTTTCAGAGACCTTTTAAAGAGGTGATTTTTAGGCCAATTTTTGATATTGCTCACTATTACTATGATAACTTACGATCGCAGGATATCATAGTAATATTATAGAATAGATAAACATATGAGAGGCGATAGGATTATTCGAATTCTCCAGGCGCTTAAAAATTCTGCGATGAATAGCGCAGACCTTTTTGAAGTATTTTTAAACGCGGGCTACGGAGCTTCGATTGGACGAATGGAATACCTAATGCGCGCAAAGAATCGGAAACGCCGGAGGGACAAGGCGCTCTTTGAGGAGTTCGTGCGCGAAAAGCAGAGATTTTATAATCTTATCTACTATTTAAAAACTGACGGCATTATTTCTGAAGCAATCAGTAGCAACAAAAAGTGGTACCACATGCCAGAAAAGGGTAAGAAAAAACTCGCTGCGCTGTTAACATCAAAAGACAACATTATACCTCTGCCTCGGTATCCCAAAATCAACAGGAACACGTTTACAATTATAACTTTTGATGTTCCAGAGAAAGAGAAAAAGAAACGAGAATGGCTTCGTACTGCACTTGGGCAAATGGGATATAAAGCAATTCAGCGCAGTGTATTACTTGGAAAAACAAAAATTCCACAATCGTTTCTCGATGATCTTCAGAAACTTAGAATGGTGGAATATGTCGAAATTTTTGAGATTACCAAAACTGGCAGTTTGCGCCATTTGATTTAATTTTTATCATCCCACCCCTTTTCAGTTTATGTTTTTGATATTCGATACCCATTATCCGATGTTCATTACCATACTATGATTACTATGATATCCTGCGATCGCAGGATATCATAGTAAATGCAAATACCATAAGGACAAAAGCTATGGTAGTGGATGTCATGTGCCCCAATTTGTTTTAACCACACACCCTTGCATTTATTTTAATAGTGTGCTTTAATAATCTCGGCAAATTGCCATTATTTGAGGAAGCAATAATGACTACACCGACAGCTACACCCGCACCGCAGCCCTTCCACAAGACCATCGTGAATCGTCTGAAAGCACTGGAAAACAAATTCGCCGGCAAGAAGGATGGACTGCTGGCAAAAATGACTGTGCTAACGGAGCTCGGCGAGTTGACGCTCGAGACCGCTATACCCGACAACCACGAGACAATTCGTTCGGCCTTCAGGCAACACTATTCTATTTTGCCCGCAGTGCTCATTGATCACATCAATGCCGAAAAAGCCCGGCACGTAAAACCCGTCGAGAAGGCGGTGGAACGTGCCGACCGCGACCCGCCGACGTTACGCGGCAACTAGCCGCCAAGTAGGACTGAGCAGACCTATCTGGTAGGCATACTGCTCTCTCGCACGGCTCAAGCTCTGCGAGATTTTTTTTGGAGAATAGGCATACTGCTCTCTCGCACGGCTCAAGCTCTGCGAGATTTTTTTTGGAGAAACGGGCCTTTTGTATATTAACGATTTCGCATAAAATAGATTAAAGGATATGAATCCCACACATAACTTGCACTATATTATTTTTATGAAAATCATAGGTCGGAACATAGTTAAAACTGCATATGTAAATTCTGCGTGGAGTATTGCCCGGAATTTACAATGCAAGTTATGTGTGGGATGAAAATCGCCGCCGTAATTTTTTTATCGGTTCTCCTGATTCTTCTCGTGGGCGAGATACGTTTTTTTGGGCAGAAAAATTCCGAGAGTGAAGCCCGTTACCAAAAAGTAAAGGCAGAACTGAATCAGGCGCAGATGGACTTAAACAAGGCGCAAGCTGATTTGAGTTATTATCTTAATCCCACCAATCTGGAAAAAGAGCTCCGTAACAGGTTTAATTACAGACAAGTCGGCGAAAAAATGCTCATAATAGTTTCACCGTCTTCATCAACGGGGCAATGAATCCCCCACATAACAAGGATAATAATTTATTTTAAAGATGAGCCAAGATTTTTTATTAAAGTTCAAAAGGTCAATAATGGGTGAACAAGGAAATGTCTTGAGACAATCCTTGTTATGTGGGGGATGAATAAATATAAATTCTACATAGTTTTTTTGGTTATTATCGGATTGGGAATATCGACATTTTCCTTCATTTCTTCCGGCTACTATCCAATAGCTTTGGTTGACGGTAATCTGATAATTGCGAGGACTTTTCTTAACGACTATATCGCCGCTTCTTCCTATTACGACAATCTCGTCAAAGCTGGTCAGTCGGCCTCTTCATCTATTCCGGTTTTAAGCCGCGAAGATATACAAAAATCGGTAATGGCAGGGCTGATAGAAAATGTTCTTATAAAGAACGGAGCCCGAAAAGAAATTGGCGGCGACCTTAACCGCATGGTAAACGAAAAAGTAAACGAAGCAACAAATGCTCCCGAAATGGAAAAAACGGTGCTGGCGCTCTACGGATTGAATTTCGGAGATTTCAAAAAAGAAATACTTGTTCCGCAAGCCGAGCGCGATGTTCTGACCGGCAGTTTGTTTTTGAAGGGAGAGAAGATAGAGGACTGGCTGGCGGCCGCAAAGAAATCAAGTAATATAATAATTTTCTCCGGAAAGTTTTATTGGAACGGCCAGAACGTGGCCACTCGCTGAAGTTTGAAAATAGAATATCTTTTGATAGAATCATTTAGGAAATCAAGCTAATAATGTGTGATCAATACGCTTTTGCGAGTGTAGTACAGTGGCAGTACGCTAGCTTCCCAAGCTAGATACGGGAGTTCGATTCTCCTCACTCGCTCCATTCTTCGCTCCTTACGGAGCTACGAAGTGCAAGCCAGAAAGAGAAATATCATACTTGCATTTCGGAACACATAGAATCAATTTAGTAAGCGAAGAAGTGCCCTCCGTAGCTCAAAGAGCGAAGGATGGGCCAGTTTCTCGCTTTATGCGTCCAGCCTTCGTAGCCGAGCTACTTCGGCGGAGCAGGCAAGCATGGGCTAATCCGGTTAGTTATCTAAAAGTTATCTAGGGGCTTCGAATGGCAGGCCATCAAAAAACTGATAAGCAAAATTTAAGAGGGGCCAAGTTATGAACGAGGATTCTCCTCCAGAGGCGGACAAGGATTCTCCTCACTCGCTCATATTAGAAAATCTTGATGGTCCGTATACAGTATTTAATTTCTTGCAATTTTCAGAAATCTCTCATAAAGTTGGTTCGATTGGAGCAATTATCTCCAAGAACTTTTTTAGTTTCCGCGGAGGGCTATGTATGAAAAAGTCCGGGAATGGCAAAAAGAGGGCGGAGCGGAAGCTGCCCATAAACGGCAGTTGCATCCTGGTCATAGAAGAGTATGGCCAATTTTCAAGATGGAGCATCGTCGGGAAAAAAGACCAGCGTGTTCTTATTCGTTTTGAGCGTCACACGCGCTCAATCCGGGTTAGTCGCAGCAGTAAAAGCAAATGGGAGGCGCTCCATTCAAAAGAGCTGGGAAAAGAAATCAACTATTCCAGTTCTTCAAATGCCTTGGAAGCACTTGCGCTTTTTTTCCACGAAGTTGGCCATCATAGGCATGGTATCAGATGGAAAAAGAAGCCAACTGCCGAAGAAGAACTTTTGGACGAGCGGTTGGCCTGGGCTTTTTCGCTCCGCGAGCTTAGGAGGATTTCCGAGCTCATCAAAGTGAAGCTCATTAACAATAAAAATAAAAAAGGACTGCTAAAAAACATTCACAGGTGTATCAAAACCTATGAATGTTAACGGCGCGTCGCTTGGCGACGCGCCTAGCTTTTTTAAAACGATTTGTTATAATGTGTCCAACGGATAAGCAATGTCCGTTTTCCGCGTTTTTAGGGTTTAGGGCTGTTTTACAACTTAGTATTCAACAACGAGGAGCAGGAAGATGCAGCAGCAAGTTGAAGAGTTTCACGCTAAATTGAAGGCAGCGCTCGGGCCAGCCTTTGCCGGTTACGAGGAGCTGGACGGGGCGATCGCTGAGTTTCATGAGATCATCGCCAAGAATGTAGACGATAACACGGAGGCGCTTGCTTCCATGATCGCCGCATCCAACAGGAAACTGGAGGAGTCAATCAGGGCGACGGATGCACTCATCGAGCATCTCGAAGATAGCGTTCCATCTGTCAAGCCGGTTGTTGGACATAACCACGACATTTTCGATGTCGCCAGCGCATGGGCTGGGGCTACCGCAAGAGTGATGAATCAGAGCCATGTGCAGACGCTCGAACATCTGCGGGAGGTGATGATGTTCACTCTGCTCTACAGCAAAAAATTCGAAAACGAACTTCACCAACGCATTCATCGCGAAGGCGACGGCAAGAACGTTCAAGAACTGACCTTAGGTCTTTCGCACTTCAACCGCGAAGTTCGTAGCCGGTTCCCGGAAGTGGAACGACAGAAAGTTGCCTGACGCCTGACTTAGTCGGATAGGCCAAATAATTACAACCCATGTCAATATATGGCCGTGGGATTCACCTTTCCGAGACTTACCGCTCGCGGAAGGTAGTGGATGGCTGAAACCCCATCGGTTTCAGTTATACCAGAGGAAGCGCCGCTTGTGTCACCCAGACCTCGCGGCTTTTTTTATTCATAATTCAAAACTTGAATAACCTGCGGTTTTTTTGATACCATAAAGCGATGACAAATAAAGAAATTATTATAGAATCCCCCGAGGAAAAACGCCTTATGGCGGAGTTGGAAAAGCGGACGGACGCAGAGGCAATGCGGATAAAAAGATTCCTTGATATGCCTGATTTATCCCGTACCGAAGGCAGCCCGCTCAAAGAAATCGTAGACCGGGCGAGCAAGGTAAAAAGCCTCGCTGGGTTTGATGTGATAAAAATTCCAGAGATAGTTCCAGTGCATATTTTATTTGACCTCTTTAATATGCCGCCGGGACATCCGGCCCGCAGCAAGTCCGATACTTATTATGTAGATGAAGAAAACGTGCTACGGACGCACGACACGGTTTTCTGGTATTACTATTTAAATCAACCGGAAATAAAAAGAAAAATTGAGAACAAAGAGACGCTTGGCGCGATATGTTACGGCAAAGTATATCGCAAAGACGAAATTGACCGCCGCCACATGAACGTGTTTCATCAATTCGGAGGATGGCTGATAGCGCCGGACGACAAGAAAATTATTACCACCGAAGATTTGAAAACCGCACTATCCGAAATAGCCGTCAGCATTTTCGGCAATACTAATTTCCGTTTCTATGACCACAACTTCCCCTATACGGACCCAAGTTATGAAATGGAAGCCGAAATTAACGGCCAGTGGATAGAAATGCTGGGCTCGGGGCTGGTAAGGAAAAGCGTTTTTGCCAATTTCGGTTTGGCCGGGTATAACGGCTGGGCTTTCGGTTTCGGCCTGGAACGCTTAGCCATCGCTTCAATGTCTCTTCCTGACATACGGCTTTTGTGGTCAAAAGATTCAAGAGTAATTAAGCAATTGAAACTTGGACAAAAATTTGTTGAAGTTTCCAAATATCCGCCGATAACAAGAGATATTTCTTTCGTAGTCGGCGCCGATTTCGTTCCGAATGATTATTTTGACCTGATTCGCGACATAGGCGGCGACCTTGTGGAAGAAGTGTCTCTTCTGGACAAGTATGAAAATCCGGAAAAATTTGGCGCGGGCAAAGTCAGTTATACTTACCGCATCGTTTACCGTAGCAATGAGCGGACACTTCTTGCCGAAGAGGCCGCGTCCATACAAGATAAAATTGTAGAAGAAACAAAAAAACAATTCGGAGCCGAAGTGAGATAAAAATAAAACCGTTTTGGCAAAATAGTGAAACTTACGTGAAAAAAAGAACAATTGAACAATCGGCGGGGGGACAAGAACCAACCGGAGCGCAAGAAACGGCCGCAGAAATTGATTGGGAAAAAATAAAGCAGGAGAGATGGCTTTATCGTAATTTTTTTGAATCTTTAAAAACCGGGGTTTGGCGTCCTACTACAGATAAAGAAATTGAGCAGATGGTTGAAGAGAAACTTTTCGCCGGAGAATCAATTACGCCGCTTTCTGAAGAAGAGGAATCATTGCTTAAACTTTCGGCGGCCGATAATCTTTGCACATTAGCAAATAATAAACAGCTTCGTTTGTTGCTCGGAGACGTTTACTATGAAGACGAAGGAGAAAATAGGGGAAATTACTCTCGATACAACCTTTATTTGGCCAACGAGAAAAATAGAGATATATCCAAATTGCGCAAACTTTCCCTCGAAGATAAAGTTAAATTGCTCTTAAATCAGGAAGTTCTGCTTTTTGTGAAATTGCATGAATCTAGTCCTAATGGCGGTAAAAGCGTAACATCTTTGATTGCCTATGGTAATAGAAGTATTCAAGATTACGGCCTCCATGCTGACAGCGGCAGTTTTCTAAGAAATTTAATAGAAAAAAATGGAATCGCAAGAGTACTGGATATAGGTTCTGGAATGGGTCTAGCACTTCATAACCTTAAAAAAATTTATGGGGACAGAATCGATACATATGGTTTTAGTCTTGAGCAAGAAATGGCAATGTTCCCGATCGACCACCAGCATTATGGCTCCGCCGAAAGATTTCCTAAAGAATTTAGCGGGAAATTCGATTTTATCTTTTCCAATATGGCCTTCCGTTATTTTCTTTTCCAGAATATTGCTTTGGGTAATGTTGTCAGAGCGCTTCGTAGCGGCGGAATGGCAGAAATTCATTTTTCCTACGGAGATTTTTCGGGCCAACTAGGTTCTAATAGAGAAATTTATTTAAAATATTTTGTGAACCAAGGATTGCCGCCAGACCATTATGACGCAATGAAAACATTAGTTGAAAAAGAAATAACTAAATTGGAACATTTACATGACCGTGGTTTAATTGATTTTCGTCCAAGCGATAACTTTTCGAAGCAGGAAAACCAAGGGACTATCAGGATAACAAAAAGGGAAGATTTTGATTATGATAAAGAAGAATAAACACAAATGAGATTTTCGTTTCCCGAAGAAATATCAGAAGTGGCCTCCAAGCTCAAAGAAAGCCGCCTGCCTGCCGGCAGGCAGGGTTTTAGGGCGTACCTCGTCGGCGGGTGCGTGCGCGACCTCTTGATAAAAAAGGAGCCCAAGGACTGGGATATAGCCACAGACGCCACCCCTTCGGAAATCCAAGAGATTTTCCCGGAGAGCGTTTATGAGAATGATTTTGGCACAGTGGCGGTTAAAACCGAATCCGAAGATACTAGGTTAAAGATTGTCGAAGTAACCACTTTCCGGCTGGACGGCGAATACACCGACAAGAGGCACCCGAACGAAGTTAAATTCTCAAAAAATATTAAGGAAGATTTGAGCCGCCGCGATTTTACTATAAACGCATTCGCAATAAGCTTATCCGACAAATCGCAGAAGCTTGTAGACCCCTTCAACGGCAGTGAAGATTTGAAGAACGGAATCGTTCGCACCGTCAGGAACCCTGAAGAAAGATTCAACGAAGACGCTCTTCGGCTGATGAGAGCCGTCCGCTTCGCGACCGAACTTGATTTCCAGATTGAATTCAACACCAGGCGCGCCATTGAAAAACTTGCCGGGCTTCTTGAAGCCATAGCCAAGGAAAGAATCCGCGACGAATTTGAGAAAATAATAATGTCCGACAGAGCCGCCGCCGGAATAATTTTTCTGGAAGAACTGGATCTTCTTCGCTATGTAATGCCCGAGCTTCGCGACGGCATAGGAGTCGGCCAGAATAAGCACCACATTTACACCGTTTTTGAGCACAACATAAAATCGCTTGATTATTCGGCCAAGAAAAATTATTCGCTTGAAGTGCGGCTGGCGTCGCTTTTGCACGACCTCGGCAAGCCCAAAGCCAAAAGAGGCGAGGGTCCGGACTCCACTTTTTACGGGCACGACATCATCGGCGCAAAAATGGCAGTCAGGGCTCTTGAACGGCTAAGGTTTTCAAAAGATATTATCGAGAATGTGGCGCATCTTATCCGCTATCACATGTTTTACTACAACGTCGGCGAAGTCAGCGAAGCAGGAGTCCGCCGGTTTATCGCCCGCGTCGGACCGGAAACGGTTCCGGACCTTTTTAAACTGAGAGAAGCCGACCGCATCGGTTCCGGCGTGCCCAAGGCCGTACCTTACAAAACTCGCCACCTTCTTTTTATGATAGAAAAAGTTAAGAAAGATCCAGTGTCTCCGAAAATGCTCAAATTGAAGGGCGATGACATAATGAAAATTCTCGGCATCGCCGCCGGGCCGCGCGTGGGACAGATACTTTCAATTCTCCTCGAAGAAGTTTTGGACGATCCGGCGAAAAATGACAGAGAGCACCTTGAATCTAGGGTACGCGAACTCGGCAAACTGACCGACTCCAAACTCAAGTCCTTTTCAGAAAAAGCGAAGGATAAAAAAGAAGAATTTCAGGCGGGGGTTGAAGAAGATATGAAAAAAAAGTACTATGTCGAATAAGGCGTTGCCGCCCATTACAATGGGCGAGCCTCGCCCAGTAAAACTGGGCGGGAAGAAGATATGAAAAAAAAGTACTATGTCCAGTAATCATCATAATCAATAGCTATCATGAAATTATTTTCATCCATAGGAAAATTCTTCAGGGAAATACGCGAGAAATTGAGCAAGCACCCGATAATTTACGCGGTATTCGGCGCTGTCGGCATAATTCTTTTCTGGCGTGGTATTTGGCACACTGCCGATTTCCTTGCCGTTTTTTTTCTTAATAACCAGGGCGGATCGAGTATAAATTACACGGATCTTTTAGACAGTCTTATTTCTGCGATAATCGGATTTGTTTTACTCTTGTTCACTGGGCTTTTCGTTTCTGATTTCATCGGTTCGCGAATGATATCTGAGACGGCTAAAACGGAAGAAAAGATAGAAAAAATCGCCAAGGAAACGGAATCGGAGGAAAAAACCGAAGAAGAACGCCTTGATGAAATAGAAAAGAAATTTGAAGAGGTTACAAGTCATCTTGACGAGCATCTGGAAAATATCGAAAAGAAACTTAAAGGCAAGTAGCGCCGCTTAATTGAATATTTGAATGAAAACCGTTAAATTGTATTAGCGATTGGATATCGCAACATCGGGTTGTAAGCATAGCTTGCATCCCTTGCGTTCAGACAGAATAATTATATAAGATATAATCATTCTACTCTTCACTTCGGGCTGTAGTATACCGGTAGTACGTGCGCCACGTCCCCACACCTAAAACCGGGGTGTAGTATACCGGCAGTACGTGCGCTTCGGGTGCGTAAAGACCGGGTTCGATTCCCGGCACCCCGACGGAAATTAGGTGTGGGGATGAAGGTGCGCCTGCCGGCAGGCAGGTAAAGACCGGGTTCGATTCCCGGCAGCCCGACATTAGAATTCGCTTAGCGAGTTTATGAGCTTAGCGATTCTTATGTCCCGCCAACGGCGGGGCAGTCAACATAAGCCATGAACAAAGGCGAGGACTTTATAGGAGTAGGAATTATTTATCTTTGCCATGACGGAAAGGGAAATTTTTTGTTGCATAAGCGCGGGGAAGGTGCGAGGGACGAAAACGGCAAATGGGACATAGGCGGTGGCGCGCTGGAGTTCGGAGAAAAAGTGGATGATACACTAAAAAGGGAAATAAAAGAAGAATACGGAACAGACGTTTTGTCATATGAATTTATCGGATTCAGGGATGTGCATCGCGAAAAGGACGGTAAATCAACCCATTGGATAGCTCTGGATTTCAAGGTTCTAGTGGACGCGGCAAAAGTGAAAAACGGCGAACCGCACAAGTTTGATGATTTCGGATGGTTCACTATTGAAAAATTGCCTTTGCCGCTTCACTCGCAACTCACGGCGTTTTTTGAAAAATACAAAAGTAAGTTATAGAATAAGTTATGGGATTTTTCGACAAGCTGGAGGATAAAATACGTTTTTGGTTCAGCCACTACCCGATTCTTTACGGCTTTATCGGCGGTATCGGCGTTGTGCTTTTTTGGCGGGGCGTATGGCATACTGCCGATTATATTTCGCTGTATTTCCTGAACCAGACAGGAGTAGTTTCTACCACTGATTTCGGCAGCATTTGGGACGGACTTATATCTTTGGTTATTGGTTCAGCGTTTCTCCTTGCTACAGGATTATTTGTTTCCAATTTCATCGGCAATGAAATTATCATTTCCGGTTTGCGCGGAGAAAGAAAGCTCACTGAAAAAACCGAAACGGAAGTGCGTACCGAAACCGGCGCCATCGCCGAAATCCGCGAAGAAGTAAAAAAGATATCAAAAGCAGTCGAAGAGCTTTCCGCCCAAGGCGGATCTCCATCCTCCGTAGCAGGGCCACTGCGGAGGACGGGCGCCTCTGGAGGAAAAAATAAAAGATGAATCCCGTTAGAAGCAAAATGCTATGATTTCTAAACTATGTTTTATTTTATGTATAAAAGGTCAATTATCGCTAAAACAGCTCATTCACGGATGTACTTTGCAAAGCACATCCTGCCTTTAACGGGATGAAAATCATAAAAAAGGTTCTAATAATACTTTTTGCCATCGTGGTGATTCTCGGCCTTATTGGCCCGGTTTTCACTTTTTGATAGTTGGCAAACCCCGTAGGAAATAAAGCGTTTGCCGTCAAAAGGAGGTATAATCATAAAATACACGAAAAACATCTTTACTTCGTGAATATCGTTCCCCCTGCTCGCACAACGCTTTTCCGGCAATTTCCTACGGGGCAAACAGCCAAGGAGTGGGTAAGATAAAATCGTTCTTTTGAGGGCCTATGGTTCAGCCTGCCCGGCCAGGGTGGTAAAACGCCGTCCCTCCCATACTTCGTATAACGGGATTGTCATCCCTACGGGAGATCTGCCGCAGGCATGACGATTTTCTAAGTTCGTTTACACTCGCCAAGAAAATCGGTAACATTCGCACGTGCCCCGCACATAAACTTATAGTAGCACGGGCTCATAGTAAAACGGCATTACGCAGCATTCGCATTGCTGAGGTCCGGGTTCAATTCCCGGTGAGTCCACCATTTCAGATTTGCCGAAGAAGTTGCCTCGGGGCTTCGCCCCTCGGCAGTGGTTTCCGCCAAGAAATTCCAGGGGGTTTTGAATTCCGCCAAAAGAATTCCCGCCGAAAGTCGGCGGTTCGAGCCGATGGAAACAAGAAAATCCCTGACCCCTTGGGGATTTTCTTGTTTAGAGAGATTTTCGGCTTGGTTGGCTTCAATAATCCAGTTTCGCATGAGTTCGAGCCAATGATTACCTTTTCGCTCAAAATCAGATAACTTCTCCTCAATTGTTTTCTTTTCCGCCATTAAAACATTTTTCTTTTCTTGATACTCGGCAAGTTCCAACGCCTCGCCAAGATATGCGTCTGTTAGTCGTTCGAGGCGTGTTTTTATGGCGGAAATACTATCGCGGAGATTTTGAGCGAAAAGGTCTGATGAGTGGCGGGATTCTTTATTCTCATTTTCCAATTTTGCTAAAAACTTTTCCCGCCACTCATCGGGCAAAGAAACTTTTTGACAAAGATTTTTCACTTGTTCAGTTAAAATTTCTTCCCGCAAAAAGCGATTTTCAGTGCATTGAATAGTTTTGCTCTTGTGGGTGCAACGATAGTAAATAAATTTCAAACCACTTTTTTTGATGTGCCGTTCAGCAGTAATGGCATATCCGCAAACCCCACAAGTAGCAAAACCTAAAAACTGAAAATTCTTTGGTCCTCGCTTTTTGCGGGGCTTCCCATTTTGAACAAGTGCCTTTTGTATCTCGTCAAAAAGTTTCTTTGCAATCATTGGCTTATGCGAACCTTGATGCACCTCGCCACGATATTGAAAGTGTCCGTAGTAAAAGGGATTTTTCAAAATATGTTCAATACTGGCGAGGTGCAAAGGTTTGCCCGTCTTGCCAACCAAGCCAAGAGAAAACATTTTGCGCTGAATAGCCGTGAGCGTGTATTGCCCCGAAGCAAAAGCCCCTAATGCTTCTTTTACTTTGCCAAAAGTTTTTCTATCCGGCTCAATCGTCCGCAAACGAGGTTCGTTGAAATATCCGATAGGGGCTTTTGCCGATAATTCACCACGGCGTATTTTTTGGCGAATACCACGCAAAATGTTTTCTCTTAAATTGTCGGTGTAATACTTTGCTTGTCCGAAGGCGACACTCAACATAAATTTTCCTTGGGGTGTCGCCTCGAACCAGAAAGTAGGGAATTTTAGCGCAACAATCTTTTGCGTATCCACCAAGTAAATTACTCTGCCACCGTCAATCGAGTTGCGAGCTAAACGGTCTGGATTCCACGCTAAAATTCCCTGTGCAGTGCCTTTTTCAATTTCGCCAAGCATTTCGTTGAAAACTACTCTGCCCGGCTCTTTGGCGGTCTTGCTCTCGTAAAACTCTTTTTCAACGAAAAGATTATTTTGCTTGGCGAATTCCCGAAGCTCTGTAAGTTGTGCCTCAATAGACAAAACTTGGCGTTCTTCGTCCTCGCTCGATTTTCTACAATAAATAAAGTATTTGATCATAGCTTCGGGAATTAAACTGATAAAGGCATTGCACTTACACCGACAATTTCTAAAAATCTCTCTTCATCGGCTCTTGCGCCTTTGGCGCAATCCAAACTTCGTTTGGGAACCGCCGACTTTCGGCGGGAATTCTTTTGGCGGAATTCAAAACCCCCTGGAATTTCTTGGCGGAAACCA